>Ga0307408_100000119_pt1 | contig 86457 bp, 74 predicted proteins | sample 322Cmetagenome_FD_202116 | JGI IMG/M metagenome (GOLD analysis project Ga0307408, IMG submission 202116) | Maize rhizosphere microbial communities from greenhouse at UC Davis, California, United States - 322HYB-C-3 | ecosystem: Host-associated > Plants > Roots > Rhizosphere > Soil | place... | reverse complement strand
CACGACGCCATCGTCAAGGCCATCGAAGAGGTGATCAAGAGCGGCCCGCGCACGCCGGACCTGGGTGGCACGGCCAGCACCACGCAGGTGGGCGAGGCGATTGCGGCGCGGGTGGCAGGAGACTGAGTGCGTCTTCTGCAATTACTCCTGATTTGATAGCTGCTTGCGCTTTTCCAATAAGCGCTAGGGGCCGATTTGTTCAAAAATTACTGGAAAGAACCGCCATGTCCCTCACCCTTGCCCGCATCGACCTGATCCGCAACGCCAACTTCATCAACGGCGCCTGGGCCGCCGACACGGCCGCCCGGCTGGATGTGACCAACCCTGCCACCGGCGCCGTCATCGCCTCGGTGCCTGACTCCGGCGCTGACGAAGCCCGCGCTGCACTGGACGCCGCGCACGCTGCCTTCCCCACCTGGCGCAAGGTGCCCGCCAAACAGCGCGCGGCCATCATCAAGCGCTGGAACGATCTGGTCGTGGCGCACAGTGATGACCTGGGCGCGCTGATCTCCATGGAGCAAGGCAAGCCCTTGGCAGAGGGTAAGGGCGAGGTCGCCTACGCCGCCAGCTATATCGAATGGTTTGGCGAAGAGGCCACGCGCATGAACGGCGAGGTCATTCCCGCGCCCGTGCCCGGCCGCCGCATGTTCGCCCTGAAAGAGCCCGTGGGCGTGGTGGCCGCCATCACGCCGTGGAACTTTCCGGCCGCGATGATCGCGCGCAAGATTGCCCCGGCGCTGGCCACGGGCTGCACCGTGGTGTGCAAGCCCGCCGAAGACACGCCGCTGACCTCGCTGGCCCTGGTGCTGCTGGCGCATGAGGCCGGGGTGCCGCCCGGGGTGCTCAACATCGTCACCGCCTCGCGCGAGAAGACCCCCGAAGTCGTGGACGTGTGGCTGGATGACAGCCGCGTGCGCAAGATCACGTTCACCGGCTCCACGCCCGTGGGCAAGCACCTGGCGCGCCGCAGTGCGGACACGCTCAAGAAGCTGTCGCTGGAGTTGGGCGGCAACGCGCCTTTCATTGTGTTTGAAGACGCCGATATCGACGCTGCCGTGCAAGGCTTCATGGCCGCCAAGTTCCGCAATGGGGGCCAGACCTGCGTGAGCCCCAACCGGGTGTTCGTGCACCGCCAGGTGTTCGATGCCTTCGCGGACCAACTGGCCGCCAAGGTCTCGGCGCTGAAGGTTGGCCCTGCCAGCGATCCGGCCTCGCAGATCGGTCCCATGATCAACGACCGCGCGGTGGAGAAGATCGAGCGGCACGTCAACGACGCCGTGGCCAAGGGTGCCCATGTGCTCACGGGCGGCAAGCGATTGCGGGAGCTGGGCGCCACCTACTACGCACCCACCGTGCTGGCGGGGGCGGACGCCACCATGGCCTGCGCCTGCGAGGAGACCTTCGGGCCCGTGGCGCCGCTCACCGTGTTCGACGACGAGGCCGAAGTGATTGCCGCCGCCAACGGCACGCCGTTCGGTCTGGCCGCTTACTTCTACAGCCAGAACGTGCGCCGCATCTGGCGCGTGGCCGAGCTGCTGGAGACAGGTATCGTCGGCATCAACGAAGGCGCGCTGGCGGCCGAGGCCGCACCGTTTGGCGGTGTGAAGGAGTCGGGCTACGGGCGCGAGGGATCGACACACGGGCTGGACGACTACCTGCACACCAAGTACGTGTGCCAGGGACAGCTGGACTGAGCGGCGCTTCCTCGCTGCGGCGGCGGGGCAGTGGCCAAGGGCGCTGTCCCGCTTTCCAATCTCTTTTGGGGCATCCCCGGTCTGGGCGGGAGGCACGCCTGTGCACGCGCTACGCCCCACACCCCTCAAGGTGTACTGCCATGCTGAAATCGCTCAAGACGCAGATCGTCCTCACGTCGCTGCTGTGCCTGGCCGTGGGGGTGCTTGCCATCACGCTCACCAACTATTTCACTGCCCGGGAGCGGGCCTACCAGGGCTTGGCCGAGCAAAATCTGGCGCTCGCCAGGAGCCATGCCAAGGGCATCTCCGAATGGGTTCAATCCAAGCTCAGCCTGGTACAGGCTGCGACCAACGACCCGGAGCCCTCCAAGTCCTTGCTCATGCTGCGCGATGCAGGGCAGTTTGTGGGCGCGTATTTCGACTATGTGACGGCAGGGGCGTCGTCTGGCACCGCCCTGGCCAAGCCGGGTTACGCGCAGGCGCTGCAACTGGGCCAGCCCGTGGTGACTTCTCCTTACCGCGCGGCGGGTTCTGAAGGGCCATTGGTGATCACATTCGCGGCGCCGGTGGGGCCGAAGTCCGCCGTGACCAGCGTGGGTACGGCCGATGCCTCCATGGACGCGGTGCTAGCCAACGTGGCCTCCATCCGCCCTACGTCCGACAGCGAAGCTTTTTTGGTCAATGCCGACGGCGTGGTCATTGCCCACCCTGAAGATCGCATGCTCCTTGCTCCGTCGACCGATGTGTTGGCCGAACTCACGCCGCAAGCCTTGCAACAGGCCGCCGCCAGCGGCACGTTGGTCCCGGTGCGACGGGGTGGAACCAAGTTCTTGCTGATGGTGGTACCCGTGGAGGGCACGGACTGGCGGCTGGCCGTGCTATTGCACGAAGCCCAGGCGCTGGAGCCGATCACCGCAATGCTGACGGTCTCGGTGGCCGTGAGCCTGCTGGTGCTGATGGCCACCGCTGCCTTGCTGGGGGGCTTTATTGCGCACCGCCTGGTCCGCCTGGGGCAACTGCGCGACGCCATGCGCGAAGTAACTTCGGGTGAAGACGCAGCCTATCGCCCACGCCACATGGACGCGCGCGGCACGGACGAGTTGGCGGACATCGCGGCCAGCTTCAATGCGTTCGCCGACCAGCAGGCCGCGGTGCTTTCCCGCATTCGCGATGCGAGTGCCTCGGTGCGCCTTGCCGCAGAGGAGATCGCCCTAGGCAACCAGGACCTGAGCCACCGCACCGGCCTGACGGTGTCGCGCCTCAAGGAGATTTCCGCTGCAATGCTCCAGTTGACGGAGGCGGTTGGCGCCAATACCGACGCCACGCACAAGGCCAAGTTGCTGGTCGTGCGGGCGTCCGAAGTGGCCAGCCATGGCGGCGCGGTGGTGGGGCAGGCAGTGCAGACCATGGACGCGATCAGCGCTGCGTCAGGGAAGATCTCCGAGATCATCGGCGTGATTGATGGGATTGCGTTCCAGACCAATATCCTGGCGCTCAATGCCGCCGTGGAGGCCGCGCGTGCTGGCGAACAGGGGCGCGGCTTTGCCGTCGTAGCGGCGGAGGTGCGCAAGCTGGCACAGCGCAGCGCCCAGGCCGCCCGCGAGATCAAGGGGCTGATTTCATCCTCTGTTGACCTGGTGCAGGAGGGGGCTCAACTGGTCCACGGTGCAGGTAGCACGATTACCGAGATTGTGTCGGCCGTGCAGCAGGTGGTGGGCGTGATCGGCGAGATTCACGCATCCACTGCCGGGCAGGGCGCCAGCATCGCCGAAATGGGACATGCCGTCTTGCAATTGGAGGAGCTTGCCCAGCGGAATGCCGCCTTGGTGGAGCACAGCGGCGCCTCCGCCGCCAGCTTGAAAGAACAGTCGGAAGCCTTGGGCACGGTGATGGGCCACGTGGCGCTCGAGTTAGCAAGGTCCTGAGGGCGGGTTGGGGTTCTCCTTGCATGGTGCGCGGTGGCGTCCCGTGGCCTCCATCCGGGCCGCTGGCGGCTGCCAAGCGGCTCAGGCACACTCTGAGCACCATGAACCTGATAGACCCGCGAACCGCCATCGTCCTGATCAGCGCCATGAGCGCGCTGATGGCGCTGGTGCTGTACGCGCTCAAGCGCAGCTACCCGCCCGGCATCCAGGGCCTGGGTCATTGGTCTCAGGCGCTCCTGATCATCGTGGGCGGCGGCATCCTGGCGGCTTCGCGGGGCAAGCTGCCAGAGATACTCACCACCGTCGTGCCCAATTTTTTGCTCAGCTGGGGCGTCTACCGGCTCTACGCCGGGACGCAGCGCTTCCACGACGTTCAGCCTCACACCCTGCGCTGGCTGGGCATCATCGGCGCGGTGGTGCTCGCCACTGCCTGGTTCACCTGGGGGGACCCCAACTATTCCGCCCGCCTGCGGCTCATGGCCGCGCTGATGGCCGCGATCTTCGCGCGGCATGCGTGGTTCATCGTGCAACGGGGCATGGGGAGCTTTTCGCGCTGGCTGACAGTGGCGGTGCTCACGTACATCGCGGCCGTGCAGGTGGTGCGCCTCGCCACCACGTTCATTTGGCCGGCGGGCGACACCATTCTTGACGCCACGCCCCAGCAGGCGCTTTTCATCGCCAGTTTTTCGGTGTCCGTCCTGCTGTTTTCGGTGGGGGCGGTGCTCATGGCCGGCGACCGCCTGCGGGCTGAACTGGAGCACTTGGCGACGCGCGATTCGCTGACCAACACCTTGACCCGGCGCTACATGGATGAGGCCTGCGCCATCGAACTCGAACGTTGCCAGCGCACCGGCCAATCCCTGGCATTTCTCATCATGGACCTGGACCGCTTCAAGGTCATCAACGACACCCATGGGCACCAGATGGGCGACCGGGTGCTGGTGGATTTTGCCGCCAAGGTTCAAGGCCAGTTGCGCCGCAAGGAGCTGCTGGGCCGCTTTGGTGGCGAGGAGTTCGTGCTGGTGCTGCCGCAAACTACCCTGGACGAAGCCTTGAAGGTGGCCGAACGCATCCGCAAGGCGTGCATGCCGGGGGATCACGAGATCGGATGCACGGTGAGCATTGGTGTGACGGCCAGCCTGCCCGAGGGCGACTCCCTTGACAAACTGCTGGCCCGTGCGGACGCTGCGCTCTACGAGGCGAAAAACGCCGGGCGCAACCGCGTGGTGGCGGGCTGAGGGGCGCTGCGGTTCGCGCAGCTACCACGGCACCCACATCGCCACCAGAACCAGGGCTGCCACGATGGCGGCGAGAACCACGGTTCGGTGGGTCGCACGGCGGTTTCTGCTGGACGACGTCGGAATGCCGCGGGAGGGCTGCTTGGGTTGATTCATGGAAATTTGGTGCGAGGAAGGAAGAACGGGGTTCAACGCGGGCGCGCGCTGCCGCGGCGCGTGGTGAGCAATGCCCCCAGCGCCAGTCCCACGGCGAAGACGGCATAGGTGGCTGCCAGCGCCTTGCGCGACAGCCGATGTTCGTAGCCAGGCGTCAACCGGTCCGGGGTGAACCGGAAGTCGACCAGGCACGCGATGGCGCTGGTCGCCACGCTGGCCAGGGCAAGCTGGGCAGGGGAGTTCCGCTGGGGATGGCGGTGCAGATACCACGCGAGCAGGGCCGCCCAGAAGATCGACGCGCTGTGGTGGGTGGCGTACCCCAGGGCCGTGTGCAGGACATCGGGCCCCTGCTGGCGAAACGCCCTGTCTCCCCAGTACCAATGGCTGACGGCGTTGATGGGGGCCGCGGCGCTGCCGGCCTCCCGCTGCCCCGCAAGGGCCAGGACAGCGGCGGAGAGCACGCTGGCGCAGCTGCCGGCCACCAGAGCTCGCTGTGCAATCGTCGGTGATGGATGATCCATGCAGCCAGTGTGGCCGCGGCAAGGCGCTTGTCTGTAGGACCGCAGCGTTCCTGGCTCCGCGTGGTGTCTGTCACAAGCCAGTGGCGTGCTCGCTTAGTGTCAGGCGCATGGATTACCTCTTGGTGAAGTGGCTGCACGTTCTTTCGTCGACGCTTCTTTTCGGCACGGGCGTCGGCTCTGCGTTCTACTTGCTGACAGCAGTGTGGGGCCGTGACGCGACCGTGGTGGCGCACGTCTGCCGCTGGGTGGTGCGCGCCGACTGGCTTTTCACCGCGACGACTGCGGTGCTCCAGCCCGTGAGCGGATGGTGGATGATGCGGCTGGCCGGCCTGTCGATGGAAACGGGTTGGGTGGCCTGGTCTGTGGGCCTTTATGCGGTGGCGATCGCTTGCTGGCTCCCCGTGGTCTGGCTGCAAACCCGGATGCGCGATGAAGCCCTTGCTTCGGCACGGGCCGGGCGGCCGCTCACACCGGCGTTCTGGCGGTACTTCGGCTGGTGGTTTGCCCTGGGGGTGCCTGCATTGCTCGCCTTTCTGGCCGTCTTCTGGTTGATGGTGGCCAAGCCGGGCTTTTGAGACCCGCAAAGAGTCTGTTCGTTACTTGAACGATGGATCCGGCTTCAATTCCTTTCCTCCGCCGACGCTCAGCTTGTCGAAGCGCCGCGCAAGGCTTGGAAAGCGCAGCCCCAGCGGTTCCGCATCAGGATGCCGATTCAAAAGTCCGCGTTCTCAGCAGCGACCAAGACGGCAAACGGAAGCTGGGCGCCCTGGGCGCCGACATTCCCTAGCACTTCCGCCAGCGGTGCGGCGGGCGCGTTCGCCAGTCGGGCGCCTGTGAACAGGTTGGTCCACGCTGGCGGCTTGGCCAAGACGGGATGGGCACTGCCCAGCGCTACTTGCGTGGCTCCCCAGTCGGACTGGTGCTGTGTCTCCCACTTGGCCAGGAGGCGGCTGCACACCAGGACCACGGCGCGGCCTTCATGGATGCGGGCGAATGCGAGGGCATGGTCTGCCGCCGGGCCATCCACCGCCAGCGGCAGGTAGATGGCGTCTCGCAACAAAGCGGGGTGGCGCGCGCGCAGCTGCAGTAGCCGCCAGGTCACCAGTTGCTTGGTCGCTGCCGGCAGGGATGCCCCACCCGGCCTCAAAAGGATCTTCCACTGCTCGGCAGACGGAAAGGCGCCGTCGGCATACAGCGCCTGCAGCGGCGCCAGCGAAGACTGCAGCGCCGTAAAGTCCACGGGGCGTCGGTTGTCGGGGTCGACCAGTGAAAAGTTCCATTGCTCGCAGCCTTGGTAGATATCCGGCACACCAGGAACCAGCAGCTTGATGGCCAGTTGGCTCAAGCTGTTGCGAAAGCCGTAGGGCGCGATGCGACCCACCCAATCCTGCAGGGTGCTGCGAAACGGCTCGCAAAAGAGCGCCTTTTCGATGTACCTCGCCACCGCCTCTTCATAGGCCTGGTGGGGGAAAAGCCAGTTGGTTTCCTGCTTGGCCTCGCGCATGGCCTTGACCATGTAGTTCTGGATGCGTTCGCGCAGCAGCGGGCGCTCGTTCGAGTATGCGCCCTCGGCGGGCCAGATCCCCACCAGGGCCTGGAAGAGTGCCCAGCGGTCATGGGCGCTGGGTGCGGGGAGGTCGTCTACCGTGGTCTGGAATGGTTCCGCGGCCTCCTGCAGCGCGTGCACCGTCTCCTGCCATTCGCTCACGAGCTCCGACAGGACATTGAGCCGGGACCGAACATCCTCCGATCGCTTGCTGTCGTGGGTCGATGTCGCCAGCATGCCGTAGGGCTCGTGGCGGCTGCGCTGCAGGGTTGCATGGTGAAAGCCGGCGATGGGCAGGCCAAAGCGCTGGGGTTCGGCGCCGACGTCGTTGAGCGAAACCAGGCGCACGTAGCGGTAGAAAAGGGTGTCCTCCACGGCCTTGGCCATCACGGGCGCAGTGAACTGCTGCCAGCGGCGCACGAAGTCTGCCTGGAGCCCGGCGGACGCACCTTCTCCTTCGGCCAGCAGCACACAGCGCAGGAACGCGAGCACACCCCCTTCGGCAGTGCCCAGGCGCCGGCGGGCGGCGGCCAGGGCGCGATCGATGTGCTGCACATCCGATGCGCTGGGGGCGGCGCCGGGGACCACATAGGTGCGGTACACCGGAAACTGCGTTGCGACCTCTATCAACACCACGCGCAGCTGATTGCGCGTGAAGTCGCACACCCGGCGGTCTGCACGCGTAATCCGCTTCAGGGTGTTGACGAGCCATTCCAGGTCGCTGAACAGTGCGGTTTCAATGATCAGGCGTTTGCATTCGCGCGTCGCGTCTTCCAGCGAGAGAGTTTCCTGCGTGAAGTCCGTGTAGATCTTGTCGAAGCGCTCTTGTGCATCGGCATCGACGAAGAGGCCGTTGACCAGCGTGGCAAAACGGTAGCCTGTGCCGCCATGAACTCGCCAGTCCGCCGGCAGCGGCTCATGTTCGGCCACGATCTTCTCGACGACAAGGTACAGCGCGCGTGGCGGCAGCCCCCTCGCCTGGCGCAGTTGCTGGTAGCGTTGCTGCAGGCGTTCGAAGTACTCGGCGGGGTGTGCCAAGCCGTCCGGGTGGTCGATGCGCAAACCGTGGACCTTGCCCTCGGCCAGCCACCGCAAGGTTTGGGCGTGCACGGCTTCGAACACGGACGGGTCTTCCATGCGGATGGCGGCCAGCGTGTTGATGTTGAAGAAGCGCCGGTAATTGATGTCGTCGCCCGCCACCCGCCAGTCGGCCAGGCGGTAGGCCTGGCTCCCGAGCATCTGGTCCAGCAAATCGAAACTGCTCGCCACCCCGGCCGTGCCGTTGACGTGGCGCAGGTTGGCATCAATCCAGTCGCGAACCCAAGGGAAACGCGCGGCGGATTCCGCCAGACGCTGCTGATGCAGGACGGTGTCGCGAAGTCGAGCGAGGCGGGCAGCGGCATCGGGGGTGTCTTGCGCTGGCAGCATGGCGAACGCATCGATCAGGGAGTGGACGGCAGAAACGTCGTCTTGGCTCGCGCCTTCGGCGGCAACCGGCAGGGGAGCGGCCCCCAGCAGCGCGGCGTAACTGCGGGGGTCGAGCGGGAAAGTCCGCTCCCAATAAGCCACGAAGAAACGGCCTTTCTCGCTGTCAAAGCGCACCTGGAGCTCGCCTGCCTCCAGGACCTTGCCGTAGTGGTCACCCAGCACTGGCAGCAGCACACGGTGGCCTGTCTGCGGCTCAGCGGGATTCCATTCGATGTCGAAGGTGCCCGCATGGGGAGACGACAGGCCATGCTCCAGCACGTCGTTCCACCAGCGGTTGCCGGGGTCGTCCACGCCCATGTGGTTTGGCACGGTGTCCAGCAGGTGAGCCATCCCGTGCTCCGCCAGCGTGGTACACAGTGCTTCCTGCTGGGCGGGCGTTCCGATTTCGGGGTTGATCTCCGAAGGATCCACCATGTCGTAGCCATGAGTGCTGCCCGTGCTGGCTTTGAGGTAAGGCGACGTGTAGAGGTGGCTCACACCCAGTGCGTGCAGGTAAGGGACGACAGCACGGGCCTGCTCAAAGTTGAACTGGGCGTGCAGCTGCACGCGGTAGGTTGCGCGGGGAATTTCTGCGGTGTCCAGCGCGGGCACGGCAGCCGTGCGCGGGAAGGAGGTGGCGCGTTCGCTCCGGACCGCGGATGTAATGGCCGCAAAAAAGGGTGCGGTGGCCAGATCCTGCAGTGGGGCCGCCATGCGCCGGCGCCAGTTGGGGTGCACGTTGTCGGTGGTGCCCGGAACATTCGGCTGTTCCCGCTGCCCCAGAAGATCCTCCAGCTGCACGCCGACCAGCTGGCATGGGGTCCGCGCCAGAAAGCGGTGCACGGCTGCGGCCAACTCGGGAGTCATCTCCGGGGCTGACTGCGGGTCGAGCGAAATCCCCTCGGGCAACAACCCTTCGGCGTGGAGGGCGGCCAGCAGATGGGTTCGGTCCTGCCCGCGCGCCAGCAGGGCCTGCAGGTAGGCATCATCGAGAAGCCACCCGAGTTGCTGTTGCACGGCCAGGTCGGCGCCTGCCCAGAAGCCCGCCAAGGTGGGCAGGTCGTGCGTGCTCACCACGGCCAGGGCCGCTACAGGCCATTGCGCGGGAGGGCGGAAGGCACCGCCTTCCATCCGTTCGAAAATAAGGGGCCGGTACGAGAGCAAGGCATGCTCGGCCATGGCTTGCCGCATCTGTGGTGAGACGTTGCCCAGGTCTTCGCCGATGACCATGCAGCGATGGTGATGGCTTTCAATGGCCAGCACCGCCAGCAAGGCCTGCAACGGGTAGGTCACGTAGGTGCCACCGGCCGGGCAGGTCCAGAACAGCCGCATCAGGGCCATGGCATGGTCCATGCGCAGCGCGCCGGCATATTGCATGACCGCAGCCAGCAGGCGGCGAAACGGCTGGAAGTGTGCCGCCGTCAGCGCTACGGGATTGACAGGCGGCAGACCCCAGTCCTGGCCCTGTGTACTGAGCGGGTCGGGCGGCGCTCCGACGTTCATGCCGCGCGCATACAGTGCCTGTTCGGCCCAGGTGTCAGTGCCGCCGTCCGCCGCACCGACAGCCAGATCGCAGTACAGCCCGATGGGCATGAGCGCACGAGCGGTCGCAGCCGCTTGCGCCAGCTGTTCGTGGGCCAGCCATTGCAGCCAGAAGCGGTAGTTCACCAGGTCTGCGTGCCCTTGCAGGAATTCATGTACCGCAGCGCTCTCTGGATCGCGCAAAGGTTGCGGCCAAGCGGGCCACCCCCAAACCGACGCATCCGCCGCCTGCAGCGCGGACTGAATGGCCTCGTAACGCGCATGCGGGCCCAGCGTTGTTTCGTGGGTTCGGCAAAACAGGTCGAAGGCATCGCCCCGGGCCGCATCGCCCGTCCAGGCCGTCTGCTGAAACGTTTTCCAAAGAAGGGTCAAGGCCGCCTCCTTGAGGGCGGCCACTGCCGTGTAGTCGACAGTCGTGCTTTGCTGGACGGCTTGCAGTTGCGCCTGGAATGCGGGGCCGGCGACGAGTGACTGGGTTGCCTGGCAGTGCAGATACTCCGGCACACCTGTGACGTCGATGTGCAGTACGTTCAGCGCCACCCGGCTGCTGGGGCTGTAAGGGCTGGCGGCCTCGGGCTGGCCGGGGCGCAGGGCGTGCAGCGGGCTCACGCCCACAAACGCCGCGCCCTGGGCGGCGGCGATGGTGGCGCACCGCGCGAGGTCGCTGAAATCGCCAATCCCCCAGCTGCGCTCCGAGCGCAGGGCGTACATCTGGGTGGTGAGGCCCCACCAGCGCTCGCCCTGGGTCAGCCCCTCGGGCAACCAGCACTGGGCCGGCGCCACCAGGACCGTGCGCACGCCGTCCGGGGCGCACAGGCGGTAGTAGCCAGGCTCCAGCGTGGCAGGCAGTTCGGCGGCGGCCCCGTCGCCGCTGGCGCAAAGGGCGCTATCCGGCACGTCGATGTTCTGCAATTGCCAAGGGCCCGCGACCGGCAGCTGCAGCTGCTGCGCCTGGCCTGCGCGCGCCACCACGGCTTCGGGCGCGGCGCTGGTGTCGGTATGCCGGCCCATGGCGTGGAGGGCCTGGGTCAGCACGTCGGCGCCGACGCGCACGGAATCCCCCCAGAAGCCTGTATAGGCGGTGGCAATGCCCGCGCGTTCGGCGCGCTGCCGCAGTTCGGTGTCGGGCTCGGAGAAAGGAGGAGAAGCAGGTGTGTTCATGGGTGCGCAGGGGTGCAGGTCCAACGGGCGGACCAGGGCGCCCAGGCCGGCTGTGGGCCAGGTGCTTGCGCGTCCCAGCGGTGCTCCAGCACGGGCACGCCAGAAGGGGGCGGCAAGGTGATGATCAACGGCTTCGGCCCGAGGTTGGCTTCCAGGCACCAGCGCATCCCGTGGCGGTACGTCCACACCACGCGCAAGCCATGGGCGCCCACCCGCTCGGCGGTGTGGCCGCCGGTGGCCAGGTGGCGGGCCTGTGGGGTCAGCCATTCGCGGCGCACCTCCAGTGCGCGTTGCAGCAGGGCGCAGCGCGCCCGCCCGTCCGGCAACTCCGACTCTTCCCAGTGGAGGCGGCTTGCGGTCCAGGTGGCGGCATCGCAGGGATCCGGAAGGGCCCCTTTCTCTGGCTGCGCATGGCTGAACTCGTTCTGGCGCCCCGCGCGCACGGCATCGCGCAACTCGCCCTCCCAGTGGGCGAAATACAGAAACGGCGTGGATGCGCCAAACTCGTCGCCCATGAAGACCATGGGGATGGCGGGCGTGAGCAGCACCAACAACAGCGCCAGTTCTGCAGCGGGCTCAGGCACCAAGTGCGCCAGGCGCTCGCCAAAGGCGCGGTTGCCCACCTGGTCGTGGTTGCCCAGGAAGTTCACCATGGCCGTCAATGCGAGCGGCGGGTCGGAGTCGGTCGCCAAGCGCCCGTGAGGGAAGGCGAAGCCGTGGGTCATCACCCGTGCCAGCAGCGTCATCGGGTCGCGGGCGAACTTGGCATAGTAGGTGTGCGACTCGCCCGTCAGCGCCACATGCAGCGCATGGTGGAAATCGTCGTTCCATTGACCGTCGTAAATCGGACTGGCACCCTCGGGCGCGCGCAGCCACGCAGTCTGGTTCTTTTCGTTTTCAAGCACCAGATGCACGTGCCTGCCCGCTGACTGTGCCGAGACGCGCACCGCGTCGCTGATGGCTTGCAGGATGTGAGGACGCCCGTCGTCCACGATGGCATGCACGGCATCCAGCCGCAGGCCGTCCATGCGGAACTCCTCGATCCAGTACAGGGCGTTGTGCACGAAGAATTCGCGCACCGTGGCGCAGCCTTCGCCGTCAAAATTGATCGCGGGCCCCCACGGGCTGTCGTTGGTCGCCGAGAAAAATGTCGGCGCGTATGCGTGCAGGTAATTGCCGTCGGGGCCAAAGTGGTTGTAGACCACGTCCAGGAAAACGCACAGACCGAGCGCATGGGCGGCGTCGACAAAGCGTTTGAGGTCGTCGGGCGTGCCGTAGGCAGGATGCGGCGCGAACGGCAGGACGCCGTCATACCCCCAGCCCCATTGGCCGCCGAACGTGGCCAGCGGCATCAGCTCGATAGCGGTGAAGCCCAGATCGGCAAGCCGGGGCAGCTCGGCGGCTGCCGCCTCATAGGTGCCCGCGGGTGTGAAGGTGCCGATGTGCAGCTCATAAAACACCAGTTCCTCCCAGGCGAGGCCCCGCCAATCGGGCCGGTGCCAAGAGTACCTGCTGGGTTCGGTGACCCGGCAAAGACCGTGCGGCCCGTGGGGAGCCTCGCGGGCGGCAGGGTCTGGCACGCGCAAGGAACCGTTGATCTGCCACTGGTAGCGCGTGTGTGCGGTGGCATCCTCAATGTGCGCGTGCCACCAGCCGCCTGGCTCGGATGTGGCCTGCAGGCAGTCCAGTTTGCCTTCCTCTGCGCCGTGCCGGTACAGCACAGCCGCACTGCGTGCTTGGGGTGCCCACAGGTTGAAATCCACGCCGCCATCTGCGCACAGGCGTGCGCCAAAACGCATGGAATGGCCCGCCGCAGTGCTGGGTTTGGAGCTGCCTGGTGTGCTCATGGAACGGGCCGATCTGTGGGGTCCGGGTCCGGGTCCGGGGCAGGTTGCGGGTGCGATGCACGCGCGGGGGCGGCCAGTGGGTCCGGTGCAGCCGTTGGGGAAGACGGCGATGACGGAGTGGTGAATGCCGCCATGGAATGGGGCAGCAGTGTGTAGTGCTCCCCCGATTGCACACAGGTGATGGGCTCAGGGCCTGGCTGGCTGTCCGACGGCGATACCACCACTTGCGCGCCGCGTGTGTCCAGCCGCAGCGTCCATGTGCGGGGCACCTCGTCCACCGGCAGCGTGAAAACAGCCTCCTCGGCAGATGCGTTGAAGAGCACCAGCAATGCGTCTTCGCCGCCATGGCGGCTTTCCATGACGGCCGCCACGCAGCGCACGGCAGGGTCATCCCACTCTTCGGCTGTCATGCTCTGCCCCCACACGCTGTGCCAGTCCACCGTCACGCAGGCGGAAGCGCCCGCCGAGTGGTGGGGCCAGCTCTCCAGCCGCACGACCGGCAGGCTGCGTCGCAACGCCAGCAGGCCGCGCGTGAAGGCCGTTAGTTCGGAAAACGTCCCGGCACGCTCCCAGTCGAACCATGAAAGCGCGTTGTCCTGGCAATATCCGTTGTTGTTGCCGCGCTGCGTGCGGCCCAGCTCGTCGCCACCGAGCAGGAGCGGCGTACCGTGCGACAGAAACAGCGTGGCGAGGAAGTTGCGGGTCTGCCGGGCGCGCAGTTCCAGGATGGCGGGGTCGTCCGTGTCGCCCTCGGCGCCGCAGTTCCAGCTCCGGTTGTGGCTTTCACCATCGCGGTTGTCCTCGCCATTGGCCTCGTTGTGCTTCATGTCGTAGCTCACGAGGTCGGCCAGGGTGAAGCCATCGTGCACGGTCACCAGGTTCACGCTCGCGGTGGGACGGCGCCGGCGAGGTTCCAGCAGGTCGGCCGAGCCGCACAGGCTGGCGGCAAACGCGGGCAGGCTGCTGTCGGCGTTGACCCAGTAGTCGCGCACGGCATCGCGGTAGCGGCCATTCCATTCCATCCACCCGGTGGGGAATCCGCCGAGCTGGTAGCCGTTGGGGCCCAGGTCCCACGGTTCGGCAATCAGCTTGACTTGCGCGAGCACGGGGTCTTGGGCGATGGCGGTGAAAAACGGCGCGCGCCAGGTGTAGTCACCCGCGCCATCGCGCCCCAGGGCCGTGGCGAGGTCGAAACGAAAACCGTCCACATGCATTTCCTGCACCCAGTACCGCAGGCTGTCGAGCACCAGCCGCAGCGCCGGCGCGCTGCTGGTGTCCAGCGTGTTGCCAGTGCCGGTGACGTCCATGCAGAAGCGCGGATCCTCGGTCAGGCGGTAGTAGGCGCTGTGGTCCAGCCCTTTCAGGCTGAGTGTGGGGCCGAGGTGGTTTCCTTCACCTGTGTGGTTGTAGACCACGTCCAGAATGACTTCCAGTCCTGCAGCGTGCAGCGCCTTGACCATGCTCTTGAACTCGTCCACGCCACCATCCAGGGCCCGGGCCTGCGGGGTGGCGTAGCGGGGTTCCGGCGCAAAAAAAGCGATCGTGTTGTAGCCCCAGTAGTTGGCAAGTCCTTGGCCTACCAGACGCTGGTCGTCCATGAAGGCCTGTACAGGTAGCAATTCCACGCTGGTGACCCCCAGGCTCTTCAAGTGCGCGATGGCCGCGTCGGTGGCCAGCCCTGCATAGGTGCCACGCAGGTGTGGCGCCACGCCGTCCAGGGTCTGGGTGAAGCCCTTCACGTGCACTTCATAGAACACGGTATCCCGCGGCGGGACACGCGGTGGACAGTCTTCGCCCCAATCGAAGCGCGAGCGCACCACGAGGCTCTTGGGAGCTGTGCGGCCATTGTCATGGGGGTTGGGTTCTGCGTCTTCATCGGGATGTCCGAGCACGTAGCCAAACTGATCGGCTGCGCCCACCACGCGGTCGGGAATGCCTCGTGCGTAAGGATCCAGGAGCAAAAGTGCGGGGTTGCAGCGCAGGCCTTGCGCGGGATCGTACGGCCCATGCACGCGAAATCCATAGAGCTGGCCTGCACGCAGGCCTGGGACGAATCCGTGCCATATGTCATCCGTCAGCATGGGGAGGGGAATGCGCTGCGTTTCCCGTCCGTCAGGGGCAAACAGGCAGACTTCCACACGGTCCGCGACGCGGGAGTAGACCGCGAAATTGACACCATGGCGCGTGGGTGTGGCGCCGAGGGGCCAGTGCGACCCCGGCTCCACGCGATGGCGCGTGGCACGCGGACGTTTGGCAGGGCTGGATGCCAGCGCGGGAGGAGGCGGCTCCGCGCTCATGCTGCGCTCGTGTAGGGGTGGGAAGGAAAGTCCGGCCGTGAGGACGCGGTAATCGCGACAGGCGCGTTGCGGGCGTGGGTGTTTATCAGGGGGAGGGGGGTAGGCTGCAGCATGACGGGCGTTCGCTCAGAAAAGCCCATGCTGCGACGCCCCGCAACACCTGGTTGCAGGAATTGCATGGGATGCTGCGTAGGCGCTGGACTACCCGACCTTTGGGTCTGCCGCGAAGCATTGCCCCAAGAGCCTGTGCGCGTTCTCCCACGGGCCGCGCAGCGCTCTTTTCGGGTGGTGCCCAAACCGCAGTGCGCTGCCAATGGCTCGGCATGGTCAAGCGCCGCAACGCTGCAGACCACCCGCAAAGTCCGCTACCGCACACCCGAATCCACCAACCTCACGATGGCGCTTCAACGCGCGACCCCTGTGAGACAGTGAACAGGCTCTAACGCCTGATGGCCTTGCGGATGGAACACTTGAGCACCCTCGACATCTGCCGCAGGGCCAAAACCTTGGAGTTATCGCTTTCTGCGGCCGTGCAGTCGCTGGGCACCCAAACCTTGTAGCCGTGCATGTAAGCATCCATGGCAGTGAGGTGCACACACATGTCCGTGGACAGACCCGCGATAACCAGCGTGTCCGCCTTGAGTTCATGCAGCAGATGGTCCAGGGGGGTGGAGTGGAATGCAGAGTGGCGCGGTTTCAGAACCGTGAGATCGCATTCCTCCGGCGCCAGCATGGACGCCATTTCGCCCCGTGCGCCCGGCAGGGCCTGGCATGCCTTCACAAGCTCCTTGAAGTCCGAATGCCAGACGCCGTAGTTGTCGTTCGCATAGATGGTGGCGACACCCCGGGCCGACAGCATGCGCTTCAGTCGGGCCGCTGCGGCGGCCGCGGAAAGCGCGCCTCTGAGCAAATTTTCCGCCCCGGGAAAATCCAAGGGATTGATGAAATCCACCAGCACCAGGACCGTCGGACTGGCCTTCAAGTGGCGCATGCGGTCTCGGGAGAAAACTTTGTGTCTGACTGTCATCGCCTGTCCGGATGTGAAAGCAACGCTTGCCGCTTTGCATTGCTGAAGTAGGGGCCCCGCAGGTGTGTGGCGCAAGCGTCCTGGGTCAGTCCGCGGGCTTCTTGAGAATGCTGATGCGGCCATCCGCTTCCAGGAATGCGCAATGCATGCGGTCGATGTCGCAGTCGGCTTCACGCAAAGCCTGCTGCACGTCCGCTTCGGGAACGTGGAGTTTCTTGAGTGTCTGGGGAAAGATCCGGCCGTCTTTGCCAATCAGCACTGGTTCCCCCTGGAGCATTGTTTGGACCGTGGCGATGCGCGCGCTTGCAGCCGCCACCAGTAGATTCAGGCTGATCAGCGTTGCGGCGCTGATGAGGCCGGCGGTGATGGATTCATCCCCTCCATTCAGGGCGTTGGATACCGACTCGCTGAGCAGCATGACCACCAGCAGATCAAAGGGGGTGAACTGCCCCACGGTGCGCCGGCCCGAAAGTCGAATCAGCAACAGCAGGAGCGCGTAGACGATCACACCACGTGCTACCAACTCCCACCATGGCAGGGTCGGTTGCCACATCATTGGCCCCTGCGGTTGCTCAGTGGGACCAGAAAATTTGGTTGGTATGGCATGAGACAGACACTCCTAGACGCTCCTCAAACGACTCGAGGCCATCTTCAGTTCTGCATGCGAGCGGATTTGTAGGTAAAAAGAGTCGAGCTGCGTCGGTACTCCCAGTTTCTGCGCGAGAGCAGACGTGCGGGCCGGGCCTATGCAGCCGTGACAACCCGGGCGATGAGCCCGATACGCCTACCTCGCCTATTGCTTGAGCGGGCAGGTATTGATCCCCAGTAACGTGTACGCCGGGCAGAAGCGGAACAGGCCGGTGGCCAGCGGCACCACACCCAGCCAGCCCCACCACCCCACGGTTCCGGTGGCGGCGAGCGCGATCAGTACCAGCCCGGCCGCGATGCGCAGGATGCGGTCCAGGGTTCCAACGTTGGCTTTCATGATGAGCTCCTTAGGGTTAGTCGAACGAAGGGGACGCGGGCGAGGCCACGGGCTTACCGGCCGCACACCACGCATCAAACCCACCCGCGATGGACCGCACGTCGAGGTAGCCCATGTCCTGCAGCGCGCACGCAGCCAGGGCCGCCCGGCCGCTGGTCTTGCAGTACACCAGCACTTTCAGGTCGCGGGGGGTGAGCGCTGGCGCGCTGCTCATCTTGAACTCCAGCAGCCCGCGCGACATGTGGATGGCGCCCGGGATATGGCCGGCCTGGTATTCGTCGGACTCGCGCACATCGATCAGCACGTCTGCCGTGCGGATGGCCTCTTCGGCTTGTTCAAGAGCGACTTCATGCACCCGGGCCTTGGCCTCGGTCACCAGATCGTGTGCTGTTTTCATGGGATTCCTGAAGTGGGGGTAGGCTTTCACGCCAGCGTGTCACAGGACGTTGATGGGGATCTTGAGATAAGTCACGCCGTTCTCTTCGGGAGGCGGCATCGCCCCTGCCCGGATGTTGACCTGGACGGCCGGGAGGATGAGCACCGGCATGTCCAGGGTGGCATCCCGGCGCGTTCGCAAATCGACGAACGCGTCTTCCGTGACTCCGTCGTGCAAGTGGATGTTGTGGGCGCGTTGATGTGCGACGTTGGTCTCCCAGGCGGGCAGGCGTCCCGGCGGGGGGTAGTCGTGGCACATGAAAAGCCGGGTTGACGGGGGCAGGCTGAGCAGCCGGCGCACCGAGTGGTAGAGCGTGCGAGCGTCTCCGCCCGGAAAATCGCATCGAGCGCTGCCCACATCGGGCATGAACAGGGTGTCGCCCACGAACACCGCGTCTCCCACCTGGTAGGCCATGCAGGCTGGCGTGTGGCCCGGCACGGCGATCGCGCGCGCCTGGAAGCTGCCGATGGACAGCGTTTCGCCGTCCTCCAACAAGCGGTCGAACTGGCGGCCGTCCGTCTTGAACTCGGGCTCGAGATGAAAAATGGACCTGAACACACCCTGCACTTGTGTGATGGCTGCACCGATGGCGATCTTGCCGCCGAGCTTGTCACGCAGGTATTGCGCGGCCGACAGGTGGTCGGCGTGAGCGTGGGTCTCCAGGATCCACTGCGACGTCAGGTGCTGGCGCTGTACGAAGTCCACAATGCGGTCAGCCGAGCGCGTGGCGGTTCGGCCCGATTTCGGGTCGAAATCGAGCACGGAATCCACCACGGCGCAGACGCCGCCTGGTTCGTCGTAGACCACGTAGCTCACGGTGCCGGTGACCTCGTCGAAAAATGCTTCGATCAAGGGATTCATGGATTTACCTCACTTCCATCTCAAGATAGGTCCTGACAGAGGCACGTATCAACTCTGCTGGATGGGGCGGCCGAGCTGCAACGCCACGCTGCCGATGCTGCCGCCGTTGGTCACCTGTCGGTAGCCCTGCGCCTTCAGCCATTGAACCGCCGCACCAGATCTTGCGCCGGAAAGGCAGCACAGCACCAGGGGCGTGTCACGCTCGGGCAGCACGGCGGCAGCGCACTGGGGCAGGCTGTCGAGCGGCAGGTTGACGGACCCGGCAACGTGACCCAAGGCGTATTCCCCGGGTGATCGCACATCGACGACGAGTGGAGTCGTGGCCTTGGAGGTTGTGCCGGAAATCATGGTTCGCTGGGTTCTGGTCAAGGGTGCTTCGGGGATGGGAGCGTGCGGTCCGCATCGGTGGCGGACTGCAACGCGGCTTCGTTCAGGCGGCCTGCCAGGGCCAGGAGATGCAGGCGGTCTTGTGCCCTGCGAACGCGGTGCTGAAGCAGGTTGGACGCGGCCAGGGTGGCGTCGTTCTGGGCCTGCAGCAACTCCAGCGTGGTGCGGTCTCCGACCTCGCGGCCCAGCTGGGTGGCTTCCAGCCGCGACTGGGCCGCCCGGTGGGCGGATTCCAGGGCCACGGTTCGCGCTGCGCCTGCCTGCAGCTGGAGCCAAGTGGCGTGCACCTGTTGCGCGATGGCCAGATGGGTGCTGTCGAGTTCGGCCTGCGCCTTGTCCCGCAGGCGCAGCAACTCCTGCTGCCGTGCATCTTGTTGGCCGTCCGTGAACAGCGGCACCTGTATCTGCACGCCCACCACGAACTGGCGGGCGGCGTTGGAAGCAGCCCCCCATCGCCCTGAGCCGGAGAGATGATCCCCTCCGGCCTGGCTCACCACGTCCACCTTCGTGCTGGCCGCACGGGCGGCCTTGGCGGCCTCCTGTTCGGCCAGCGCCAGGGCCTGGGTCTGCGTGCGCACCAGAAGGTTGTCGCGTGCAGCCGTTGCAAGCCATTCGGGCAATGGTGCGATCGCCACCTCCTGGCTTGCAGCTGCGGCGGCGCCATCGACCTGGGCCGGGAGATGAAGTGGGGGTAACTGCGTGGGGTTCCAGCCCGTGGTCTGCGCGAGCGCCTGGCGCGCGATCTGCATTTCGATGTCCGCGGCCTGCACCTGGGCCGAAACGGCCAGCGCGCGCGCCTCGGCTTCGCGCACGTCGGTGGTGGGCGCGTCACCGAGCGCGAACCGGTCGCGTGATTCCGCCAGCGCTCGTTCGCTTGCCACCTGCTGCTGCAGCAGCAAGACGTGTTGCTGTTGCGACCACACCGCAGCAAAGTACCTCTGGGCCGTCTGCAGCATCAGCTGTTGCTGGATGGACGCGGCCTGCAAGTCGGCGAGTTCGGCTGATAGCCGCAACTGCCGCTCCTGTGCGCTGCGCTCGGGGCTGTAAAGCGGCCAGCGTGCCTCAATGCCCCACCGCGCTCCCGGACCGCTGCGCACCGATGTCTCAAAATCCACCCCCGCAGCGGGCGCGGCCCCGGGCATGGAAAACGCGGCACCGTGGGCCGACGTACTGGAGCCCATCACCCCGGCCGTGGCTTGTGCGGCCACGGTCGGGTTCCACAGGCGGCTTGCTTGCAGGCGGCGCGCTTCGCCTGCCGCCTGGCTGGCTACGGCCGCCGCCATGTCCGGGTGCTGTTGCCTCGCTGACAGCCAGGCCTCCAGCAGATCTGCCGCCTGGGCAGCGCCCATGCCCCAGGCGAGCAAGACAGCACCGAGGATCGGTGTGCGCATGACGGGGCTCCTCAGCAGCCGGAGCGCACGCCCAGCTTGCGCAGGATGGTCTCCATGAGGCACCAGCGGGTGATTCCGCTTTGCAGCAGGTTCAGGCCCACGAAAGCCGTGAACGCCAGCCACCAGGGGCTCACGAACAGGGGACTGCCAGGCACGCCGAGCGCCAGCGATAAGAGGATGAAGATGCCCGCCATCAAGCGGACGATTTGCCATGTGGTCATTTGCGACTCCTTGTTGAAAACCTGAAAACTAGGAAGGGCTGCGGTCGTGCAGCCGGGCAATGCCCAGGAGCTTGAGCACGTATTTCTCGTAGATGGGCTCGGACGTGCCGGACTTCATCTTGTTGAGGAAGTACTTCTCGAAAGCGATTTTTCCGAGGTGCACCCATTTGCCTTTCTTGAACCAGTTGACGTTGCGCGGCGGCATCTGGGGCAGGGCGACGAACGCGGCCCCCGTGTCGCCCATGTCGGCCAGGCAGATGGCGTTCCAGGTGGCGGTCGCGTCGGCAGGCTGGCCCGCGATGTCCGCGGCGATGTTGTGGACCACGGCCGACACCATGGTTTCGATCATGTAGCCGGTCTTGGGCGCCCCTGTGGGCACGGGCGTGACTTCCACAGGCGGAATGGCGACGCACACCCCGGCAGAAAAGATGCGGGGGTAGGCCTTGCTGCGCTGGTGCTCGTCGATGAGCACGAAGCCGCGCGGGTTGCACAGCCCGGGCACCGCGGCCACGGCATCGATGCCCTTGAATGCGGGCAGCATCATCGACAGTCTGAAGTCCAGTTCATGTTGCGAGTCCACCTGGCCCTTGCTGTCCAGCTGGTCAAGCCACATCCGGCCCGCCTCGACCCGCGTGGTGCGGGCGTTGGTGATCCACTTGATGTCCTGGCTGCGCAGCTCGCTCTCGAGCATGCTCTTGCTGTCCCCGACGCCGCCGAGACCCAGGTGGCCGATATAGGGTTCGCTTGTCACGAAGGTGATCGGAACCTTGTGGCGCAGCTTGCGCTTGCGCAGGTCTGCCGCAACGATGAACGCAAACTCATAGGCCGGACCAAAGCAGCTGGCACCCGGCATGGCGCCGATGACGATGGGGCCGGGAGACGCCAGGAACGCCTGGTAGTCCTGCCAGAATCGCTCGGCGTGGTCCACCGTACATATCGAGTGGGTGTGCCCATTCACCGGCCCCGATCCCGGCACTTCCTCGAACGCGAGCCGCGGTCCCGTGGCGATCACGAGGTAGTCGTAGGCCACGGTGGTGCCGTCTTCCAGCGTCAGCGCATTGCCTTCTGCATCGATGGATCTGACCGGCTGGGCGATGAAGCCGATTCCCTTGCGCTCCAGCAGCGGGCGGATCTGCAGGACGATGTCGTCTCGCTGCCGCCAGCCCACGGCAATCCAGGGGTTGGAGGGCACGAACTGGAAATAGTCGACGGCGCTGATGACCGTCACCCCGTCTTCGCGCGGCAGCTTGGCCCGCATTTCGTACGCAGCCGGCATGCCCCCGATGCCGGCCCCGATGATCACTACATGTGCCATGTTGTCTCCTGTAGTTGACTGACGGATGGTGGGTGCCTGGTCCCCGTTTTCAGGGCGGGGAGACGGCCTCTGGCGGGCCGTTGTCAGGTGGGGTCGAGGCGCCGGGGTTGGGGGCGCGCGCGTCGGCACTGCGTCCGCGGTATGCGGCGTAGTACAGCGTCGGAATCACCACCAGCGTCAGCACGGTGGAGACAAAAATGCCGAAGATCAGCGAAATGGCCAGGCCATTGAAAATGGGATCGTCCAGGATGAAGAACGCACCGATCATGGCCGCCAGCCCAGTGAGAACGATGGGCTGGGCGCGCGTGATCGCCGAGTGGACGATGGCCGTCTTGAGAGGAACTCCCTCGCGCACCTGCAGGTTGATGAAGTCCACCAGCAGGATGGAGTTGCGCACGATGATGCCTGCCAGGGCAATCATCCCGATCATGCTGGTGGCGGTGTACTGCGCGCCCAGCAGGGCATGGCCGGGCATGACCCCGATGATGGTGAGCGGAATGGGCGCCATGATGATGAGCGGCGTGAGGTAGGAGCCAAACTGCGCCACCACCAGCAGATAGATGAGCACCAGGCCCACCGCATAGGCAGCACCCATGTCGCGGAAGGTCTCGAAGGTGATCTGCCATTCGCCGTCCCACTTGATGGCGTAGCCCCGCAATACGTCGTCGGGCTGGCGCACGAAGAATTCCTGGACCGCGCCCCCATCGGGTGCCACGATCCGGGCAACGGCGCTGCGTGCCTGGAACATGCCGTACAGCGGGCTGTCCACGCGGCCCGCCATGTCGGCCACGACGAAGTTCACCGGCAGCAGATCCTTGTGATAAACGGGCTGCTCGCGCAAGGTGTCGGTCACCGTGACCAGCTCGCGGATCGTGACCAGCTGCCCCTGTGAGCCGCGCACCGTGAGGCGTAGCAATCCCTCCAGATCGCCATGGCTTTCGGCTGGCAACTGCAACAGTACCGGCGCGGGGTACTTGGTGGCATCGCGCAGCCAAGTGGCGGCTTCACCGCTGAGACCCGCATGCAGCGTGCTCACGATGGCCTGCTGGGGAATGCCCAGCAGGGCCGCCTTGCGCCGGTCCACGATGAGCAGCTTGCGGGGAGCGTCGGCGATGCTGCTGTCGTCCGCGTCCACAATGCCATCGGTGGCGGCCAGCGCGGCACGCACGGCGTGCGCCACTTCACGGCGGCCCTCCGCGTCTGGGCCATACACCTCGGCCACGATGGGCGACAGTACCGGTGGGCCGGGCGGCACTTCCACCACTTTGACATTCGCACCGTGGCGCTTGCCGATCTCCTGCAAGGCGGGGCGCACGCGCATGGCAATGGCGTGGCTCTGGTCCTTGCGGTGTTGCTTGTCCACCAGGTTGACTTGGATGTCGCCGACATCGCCCCCGGTGCGCAGGTAGTACTGGCGTACCAGTCCATTGAAGTTGATCGGGCCCGAGAGACCTGCGTAGGCCTGGTAGTCGGTCACCTCCGGCACGGTGGCAAGGTGTGCGCCCAGCTCATGCAGTACGGCAGCCGTGCGCTCTACCGGGGTGCCAGCAGGCATGTCCACCACCACCTGGAACTCGGACTTGTTGTCGAACGGCAGCATCTTGAGTTGCACCCAGCCGAGGACCGGCAAAGCGACCGACAAGGCAATGAGCGCCGCCACGCCCAGGCCCAGCCAGCGGCGGTTGCGTTGGCCGTGCGCGTCGTCCAGCAAAGGATGGAAGACCTTCTCGAAGGTGGGCGCGATGCGGGCACTGAGCCCGCTGTGCGCAGGGCTGGATTGCCCGGGAGGATGAGCGGGGTGCTCCCTCATCCACAGCCGGGCGAGCCAGGGCGTGATGACGAACGCCACGGCCAGCGACAGCAGCATGCCCATGCTGGCGTTGCTGGGGATGGGGCTCATGTACGGGCCCATCAGGCCGCTCACGAACGCCATGGGCAGCAGGGCGGCGATCACCGTGAACGTGGCCAGGATGGTGGGGCCGCCCACCTCGTCCACAGCGTGCGGGATGATGTCCTTGAGGCTGCGCCCGGCGTGCAACAGCTGGTGGCGGTGGATGTTCTCCACCACCACGATGGCGTCGTCCACCAGGATGCCGATGGAGAAAATCAGCGCAAACAGCGATACCCGGTTGAGAGTGAAGCCCCAAGCCCAGGACGCGAACAGCGTCACCGTGAGCGTCAACACCACAGCCACGCCCACGATGGCGGCTTCGCGGCGACCCAGGGCCAGGAAGACGAGTGCCACTACCGAAGCCGTGGCGAACAGCAGCTTCTGGATGAGCTTCTGGGCCTTGTCGTTGGCGGTGGCGCCGTAGTTGCGGGTTTCCGTCACCTCCACGCCTTCGGGGATCACGGTGTTTTGCAGTTGTTCCACCCGCTTCATCACGGCGTTGGCGACGTCGATGGCGTTCTCTCCCGCCTTCTTGGTCACCGTGATCGTCACCGCGGGGTACTCGTCCACGGCCACCTGTGCCGCGCTCTCGCTGCTGCCGTGTGCGCCGCGCCGCGGAATCCCATGCCAGACATACCGGCTTGCGGGCAGAGGGCCATCGTGCACCTCGGCCACATCTTTCAGGAAGACCGGCTTGCCCGATCGCACGCCCACCATGAGGTCAGCCGCTTCGTCGGCGCGGGCCAGGAACGGGCCGCTGTCCAGCTGGAGGGTTCGGTCGCCGCCCAGCAATTCGCCCACCGGCAAGCCCATGTTGGCCGACTGCAGGGCGCGGCGCAGGTCGTCCACCGTGGTGCCCGTGGCCGCCATGCGGTTCGTGTCCATGCGCACCAGCACGGCGCGGCCCGGTCCGCCCAGGGTCTGCACCTCGCGGGTGCCGGGCACGCGCTTGATTTCGGCCTCCAGGCTGTGGGCCACGCGTTCCAGTGCAAAGGCGCCGGAGGTGTCGTCACGGCTGTGCAGGGTGAGCGTCACCACGGGCACGTCGTCGATGCCCTTGGGCCGGACGATCGGGTCCAGGGCACCCAGCCCCTTGGGCAGCCAGTCGGCGTTGCTGCGCAAGGTGTCGTGCAGGCGCACCAGGGCCTCGGTGCGTGGCACACCCACCTTGAACTGCACCGTCATCACGGCCATGCCAGGGCGGGAAACCGAGGTCACGTGTTCCGTGCCTTGCATCTGCGACAGCACCTGCTCGGCCGGCGTCGCCACCATCTGTTCCACATCGGCGACGGAGGCTCCAGGGAACGGAACAATGACGTTCGCCATGGTCACATCGATCTGAGGCTCTTCTTCGCGGGGCGTCACCAGGACCGCGAAGACGCCCAGCAGGAACGCGACCAGTGCCAGCAGCGGAGTGATCTGCGCACTCAGGAACAGGGCGGCGATGCGGCCAGAGATTCCAGGTTCAGCGGAGCGGTTGGAGGTGGTCATTCAGCGCACCTTTGCTGCTACCTGAGGCTGGGTGGCGACGCGCTCGCCAGCCCGCACGCCGCTGAGCACCTCCACCATGTCTCCCATAGGGCGGCCCAGCCGGACCTGGCGCAGCAGCGGTCTGTCGTTGGCATCCAGCACATACAGGCCCGTCAGTTCGGCGCGGCGGACCACAGCATTCGCGGGCACCAGCACAGGTCCGGTCGCGGTGCCGGCTGCCGGGCCGGAGGTCGGGTCGGCGCCCAGCCACAAGCGGGCGAACATGCCGGGCGCGGCGCCCTCCAGGCCGGATGGCAGCTCCAGGCGGACCTGCACCGTGTGGCTTTGCGCATCGACGATGGGCAGCACCTGCACCTTGGCGGCGGGAATCGCGATGCGGGAAGCCCCCAGGCCGGGGATCTCGACCTGTAGTTCGGGGGCCGCACCGCGCAGCGTGGCGGCGTGGTGCTGTCCGAGGTGGGCCGTCACCCGCATGGCCAGCGGATCGTAGAGGGACACCAGGGGCTTGCCCGGCATGGCCATGTCGCCCACCGTGGAGGGCACGTCGCCGATCACGCCGCTGAACGGCGCCTTGATGACGTAAAAGCCTGACTGTGTGACGGCCGCCGCTGCCTGGGCCTGCAAGGCCTGGACCTGCGACTGGGTCGCGCGCCATTGCGCCTCGGCCCGATCCAGCGCCGCCTGGCTGATGTACTGCTTCTGGAACAGCTGTCTCTGGCGTTCATATTCCTTCGCGGCCACTTGTTGGGCAGCGCGTGCAGCATCGACCTGGGCCGTGCTGGCCGCTGCGTTTTGCTGTGCGGCGCGCGCATCAATCCGCAGCAGTTCCTGTCCGGCATGGACCCGATCACCGGCCCGGACAGAGACGCTGATGACTGCGCCCTGCACCTGCGCCGAGAGTGTGGCCTCACGTACGGCCTCCACCTGCCCATCCACGCTGCCGCCTACCTGCGCGCCGGCGGTCTTCACCGTGAAAACAGCCAGCGGCTGCACGGGGCCGCCTTCGGCCGCCCAGGCGACGGACACGGCGAGGCACAGCGCTGCAGTAAATCGGGTCAAGGGCTTCATGGGGTCTCCAGAGGGCATCTGAAGTTGATTATTTAACTAATCAGCTAATTAGTCAATAATGTATCATGCGTTCCAATGCCGGAGATGCCCGTGATGAACGAAATGCCCCCAGAAGCTCTTGAACAGGTTGCTGCTTATTTTCAGGTGCTGGCCGAGCCCACGCGGTTGCGCATCCTCAACCTGTTGCGGGGTGGGGAAAAGAATGTGGGTGAGCTGGCGCTGGAATGCGGCTACACGGCCGCCAACGTGTCCAGGCACCTGTCGCTCATGACCAAACATGGCCTGGTTTCCCGCGAAGGGCGCGGCACCAGCGTCTATTACCGGTTGACCGATGAGTCGGTCGACGCTTTGTGCGACCTGGTATGCGGCAACATTGCTCGCCGGCTGGAGCGCGATGCCTCCGCGCGGGCGGCTTTCAAGGTGCCGCGCTGAGCGGCGGGGGAACACGGCCAGGATCCGCGACGCCGGGCCATGGCGGCCGCCTGCTTCTGCGCTGGCTCAGGATCCTCGCAGCGCGATGGCGCAGGCAGCCTTGATCAGCCGGTCCCGGGGGTTGGAGGCCATTTCGGCAAAGCTCACTTCGCGTCCCTCGCCCTCGGTGGAGTCCGCGATGCGCATCTTTCCCCGCCACAGCGGCATCTCGAACAGCGAAAGGGTGCGGTGCCACGCTTTCTGCTCCGTGCAGTCCACGATGGCGGTGGAGTAGTACGACTGGTACAGATTCCCGTCAAAACCCGTCCTTGGCCTGGCGCGGTTGACCCGCAGCTTGACCATTCGCATGGACTCAAAGGCCATGGCGCTGGTGGCATCCACTTCCACCGTATCCGTCGTGGCGTTCTGTGGATCGCCGGTGATGGTCAACCACATGGGCTCGGAAGCCCATGTGGCAGTACCTGTGCACATGCACGCCAATACCGTTGTCCTGAAGCGGGAAAGGAGGTTCATCGAAGCGTGGGTGGAAGGGGGTGGTTCACAGTGCCTAGGCGCGGAGGGGTACCTCTAAAACACGCCCAGGCTCAGCCCTGCGGCCATGGCTTCGCCCAAGGCCCGGCATCGGCTCAGTTCGTCCGCGGGAATGCGCTTGGGTTTCAAGATGGCCTCCGGGGTTTGGGCGTGAGTGCACACGATCAAGGGGTCTGCGATGGGCTTGAGGCGCCAGCCGGTCGCGATGCGTTCGACCTGGCGCGCCGCGTTGTGCCCATCGCTGCCGGCGCAGACCAGGCATGCGTACGGCCGTCCATTGACGTGATCAAGAACCGCATAGTAGCTGCGATCAAAAAAATCCTTGAGCTGCCCGCTGATGGCTGCCAGATTCTCCGGCGTGGCGAAGATGAATCCGTCGGCAGCGAGCATGTCCGCCGGGCCGGCCTGGCTCGCGTGCAACAGCCGCGTGGCTACCTCGGGCTCCGCGCCAGCGCCGTCGCAGACGGCCTGGACCATCTGCCGGGTGCCATCGGTCATGGAGTGATAGACGACCAGCAGTGTCTTGCGCGTGCTCATGGCCGGACATCATCCCACGGCCCTGCGGGCGGCCGATGCCCTGCGGGGCCGGCGGGCCGTCGCAAAGGAGCCTGGCCTACAGAGCCAGATCGCGTGGACGCCCACAATCACAGAACCGTTTTCATCGTGTTGCTGGAGGTGACGCATATGCCGCAGGAATGGGAAGAAGAGAATATCTTTGGCGAAGCCGACGGGAGTTCGTACTCGGCCGTGCTGGGCAGAAGTGCCGACGGGCACTTCACCCTGCGCAGCCTGCTTATCGACGGCCACAACGTGCCTGTCATGAACGCTGCGTGGCCCTCTCGCGAAGAGGCCGTGCAGGCGGTCCGGGACTACGCCCAGGGGAATCAGCGCCCATAGCCTGGGACACTGGGTTTACCGGTTCGCCTGACCCTGCCGCTCCTTGCGGAGTGCCAGTTTGCGGTACAGGGTCTGGCGACTGATACCCAGCAGGCGCGCCGCATGGCTCACGTTGCCACGGCAGTTTTCCAGGGCACGCTGAATGGCGGACTGCGAGAGCTCGTCCAGGTTTTGGGGCGCGTGCGCCTGCTCGGCGGGGGCGGCGTAGCGCTCGGTCCGCGCCAGCTCCTGCCGGAAGTCGTCGGGGAGATGGTGCAGCTCGATGGTCTCTTCATCGTCCTCCAGCATGGCGCAGGCGGTGCGGAGCACGCTGGCGCATTGGCGCAGGTTGCCGGGCCACCGGTAGGTGGCCATCGCGGCCATGGCGGCAGGCCCCAGGCGTATGGCGCGAGCCGGCTCAATGGCCTGCAGCATCTGCAGGCTCAGGGCTTCAAAATCGGTGCGATCGCGCAGGGGCGGAAGCTCCACCGACAAGCCATTGATCCGGTAGTACAGGTCGGCGCGGAACTGCCCGCGTTCGGCCTCCTCGCGCAGGTTGCGGTGGGATGCGCAAATGAGTGCAAAGTCCACAGCCACGGGCTGGCTGCTGCCCAGCGGAACCACCTGCCGCTCTTGCAAAACGCGCAAAAGCCGCGTCTGAAGGGCCAGCGGCATGTCCCCGATCTCATCCAGGAAGAGCGTGCCCCCATGGGCCTCGCGCAGCAGGCCCAGGCGGCCTTCACGTCGGCCTCCGGTGAACGCGCCGGGACTGTAGCCAAACAGCTCGGCCTCGATCAGGGACTCGGGCATGGCCGCGCAGTTGACGGCGACAAACGGTCCATTGCGGCGCGAGCTGCTTTGGTGTGCGCTGCGCGCGAACCATTCCTTGCCCACGCCCGATTCGCCCTGGATGAGCAACGCAATGGGCTTGTCGAGCACCCGACGCGTCTTGGCCGCTGCGGCTTGCCATCGTGCGTCGCCCGTGTCCAGCTGCGCCAGGGCATCGTCCGGTGAGCGCGCGGCGGGCGCGGACGGCGCCGCCCGGACGGTGCGCTTGTCGAGCACCAGCTGTGCAAAGAGCGGCAAGCCGTCGTGGCGGCGCAGCGACATCGGCGCGTCGGGCCGGCGGTGGTGCCGGGCCAGCAGGTCGTTGAGGTTGGCGTTCAGCACCTGGTGCACGGGAATGCTGCCCAGCTGCGCGCCGGAGATGCGCAGCAGCGCCAGCGCACTGCGGTTGCCGCCCACTACCCAGCCATCTTCCGACACCAGGGCGATCCCCTCGGCCACGGTGCCAATGCCCTCGGGGTGGGTGTGCAGGTGCAGGCGCAAGTGCCGCTGGCTGCCCGAAACCAGCAGGCGGTTCTCGATCATGTGTGCGGCCGTGCTGACCAGGCCGAGCGTGTGCGGATTGCCCCGGCTGTGCTCGCTGGAGATGTCCAGAATGCCCAGCAGCTGTCCGGTGCCGGAGAGGATGGGTGCGGCGGCGCAGGTCAGGAAGCCGTTGCGCTCGAGAAAATGTTCGGCGCCGTGCACCTCCAGCGGCGCCATCTCTGCCAGCGCCGTGCCAATGGCATTGGTGCCGCGCTGCGCTTCGTGCCACGAGGCGCCGCTGGTAAGCGCCACTCGCTCGGCCTTACCGAGGAAGTACGGGTCGCCACAGGTGTCCACCAGCGTTCCGCAGGGGCTGGCCAGCACGACCACGCTCTGGCTGCCACGCACCTGCTCGAACAGGTATTCCATCACCGGGCGTGAATGCGCCAGCAGCTCCTGATGCTGGCCCCGCAGCTGCCGCAAAGCCTGGCGTTCCAGGTTGTCTGGTGTGCCCAGCCGGCCCGTGGGCAGCAGGCCGCCTTGCAGACTGCGCTGCCATGAGCGCGCAAGCCGCGCATCCACCAGCCCGTCCGGACACTGGCCGAACTCCAGCAGGTGCTGGCGGGCTTGGCGCAACGCCACGGCGGCTGAAGGGGATCGCATGGTTTTGTCTCCTGTCCGGGCGTTCGTGCGCCCGGTTTTGTGGCCAGTATGGCCATGCCCCTCGGTCAGGGCAAGCGCTGCGTCCGGGCGGGGCGGCCAAGTGTTCCATTTCGAGACAGGTGTCGTGTCCTGCCGCGGACACGTTAACCGCGCGGCCGTCGCTGCCGTTTGCGGCGCCGCAAAAGAACGCCATGTAAATCAACGAGTTGCGATCCCGGGCGGGCTGGCACGTCTTTTGATTCATGACCCGCATCTGGCGCCGCATGGTGGAGAGCCAGATGTCCATAAATCACCGGAGACAAACAGCATGACCGTTTACGCAGCCCCCGGCGCCGCTGGCGCCAAGATCGCCTACAAGCCCCGCTACGACAACTTCATTGGCGGCAAGTTCGTGCCGCCCGTCAAGGGGCAGTACTTTGACGTGATCTCGCCCGTGAACGGCAAGGTCTACACCCAGGCCGCGCGTTCCACCGCCGAAGACATCGAGCTGGCACTCGACGCCGCCCACGCAGCCGCCGATGCCTGGGGCAAGACAGACGCCGCCACGCGCGCCAACATCCTGCTCAAGATCGCCAACCGCATCGAGGAAAACCTGGAGCGCCTGGCCTATGCCGAAACGGTGGACAACGGCAAGGCCATCCGTGAGACGCTGAACGCCGACATTCCGCTCACCGTGGACCACTTCCGCTACTTCGCGGGCTGCGTGCGCGCGCAGGAAGGCGGCATCAGCGAGATCGACGAGAACACCATGGCCTACCACATCCACGAGCCGCTTGGCGTGGTGGGCCAGATCATTCCCTGGAACTTCCCCATCCTGATGGCTGCGTGGAAGCTGGCTCCCGCTTTGGGCGCGGGCAACTGCGTGGTGCTCAAGCCCGCCGAGTCCACCCCCATCTCCATCCTCATCCTGGTGGAGCTGATTGCCGACCTGCTGCCGCCCGGCGTGCTCAACATCGTCAACGGCTTTGGCCGTGAGGCGGGCATGCCGCTGGCCACCAGCAAGCGCATCGCCAAGATTGCCTTCACCGGCAGCACCAGCACCGGCCGCGTGATCGCGCAGGCCGCTGCCAACAACCTGATTCCCGCCACGCTGGAGTTGGGCGGCAAGAGCCCCAACATCTTCTTTGCCGACATCATGGACAAGGACGATGCCTTCCTCGACAAGGCTGTGGAAGGCCTGGTGCTGTTTGCCTTCAACCAGGGCGAAGTCTGCACCTGCCCCAGCCGCGCGTTGATCCAGGAAAGCATCTACGACAAGTTCATGGAACGCGTCTTGAAGCGCGTGGCCGCCATCAAGCACGCGAACCCGCTGGACACCGACAGCATGATGGGCGCGCAGGCCAGCAAGGAGCAGCTCACCAAGATCCTCTCGTACCTGGACCTGGGTAAACAGGAGGGCGCCGAGGTGCTGGCCGGTGGCGGCCAGGCCCATCTGGGCGGTGACCTGGAAGGCGGCTACTACGTGCAGCCCACGCTGTTCAAGGGCCACAACAAGATGCGCATCTTCCAGGAAGAGATCTTCGGCCCCGTGCTGGCCGTGACCACGTTCAAGGACGAGGCCGAGGCCCTGGCGATCGCCAACGACACGCTGTACGGCCTGGGCGCCGGCGTGTGGAGCCGCAATGGCAACGTGGCCTACCGCATGGGCCGCGCGATCAAGGCCGGGCGCGTGTGGACCAACTGCTACCACGCCTACCCCGCCCACGCGGCATTCGGCGGGTACAAGGAGTCGGGTATTGGGCGGGAGACGCACAAGATGATGCTGGACCACTATCAGCAGACGAAGAATCTGCTGGTGAGCTACAGCGAAAACAAACTCGGCTTCTTCTGATTCTGGGGTGGCGGTCCACAGACCGCCGCTGGCGTCGTTGCTCCGTCTTGCCGTAGCGTTGCTACTGTCTGCGACGGAGACGCCTAGCCATCGGAGCCCTGTGAACCGCTGGAAACGCGGGGGCGCGGCTGCAATGTTTTTTGCGGCCGCGCTTTTTTGCTTTACCAATGGAGGAGATCGCCATGGTCGAGAGAGTCATCGCCACCGGGGCTGCGCTGGGGCTCATCGCGCAGCTGCAGGCCGAGCACGGGCCTGTGATGTTCCACCAGTCGGGCGGGTGTTGCGACAACAGCGCGGCCAACTGTTACCTGCCCACGGACCTGACGATTGGCGCGCAGGACGTGCTGCTGGGGCAGGTGGGCGGGGCGCCGTTCTACATCGGAAAGTCGCAGTACGAGTACTGGAAGCACACCCAGCTCATCCTGGATGTGATCGAGGGCCAGGGCGGCACGTTTTCGCTGGAAGGCAGCACCGGGCGGGCGTTTCACACCCGCTCGCGTTTGTTTTCCGATGCCGAGTGGTCAGAGGTGGAGCCGCTGGTGCTGCGCGATCTGGCGTAACCGCACCGGGAGGGATCGGCTCCGTCAAGCCCCATCGCCTGCGTTGCCCGTGATGGGCAGCACGGTGCCGGTGATGTAGCTGGAGCAGCAGGGCGCGGCCAGGAACACGTAGGCGGGGGAAATTTCCTCCGGTTGCGCGGGGCGGCCCAATTGGGTCTTCTCGCCAAACTTGGCGATGTTCTCGGGCGATTGGTCCGCCGGGTTCAGCGGGGTCCACACGGGGCCGGGCGCCACGGCATTCACGCGGATGCCCTGCTCAGCCAGGTTGGCGGCGAGCGCCTTCGTGAAAGCGTGGATGGCGCCCTTCGTGGATGAGTAGTCGAGCAGTTGCTTGCTGCCGCGCAGCCCTGTCACGGAGCCCGTGTTGATGATGGCGTCTCCACGCTGCAGGTGCGGCAGCGCCGCCTTACACATGTGGAAGTAGCCATAGATGTTGGTGCGGAAGGTCTCGTCAAAGCGCTCTTCCGTCAAGTCCTGCAGCGATGCGGCATGCTCCTGGAACGCCGCGTTGTTCACCAGCACGTTGAGCTTGCCGAAGGTCTGGACCACCTTCTGCACGGCCTGCGCGCAGTAGCCGCTGTCGCGCACGTCGCCGGGCAGCAGCAGGCAGCGCGTGCCCTCGGCCTCGACCAAGCGGCGGGTTTCCTCGGCATCCTCGTGTTCGTTCAGATAGCCGATGGCCACATCTGCGCCCTCGCGCGCAAACAGCACAGCCACTGCGCGTCCGATACCTGAATCGCCCCCCGTGATCAGCGTGGAAAAGCCCTTGAGCTTGCCGCTGCCCTGGTAGTGCGGCGCGTCATAGCGCGGCTTGAGCTGCATGTCGGCTTCGAGGCCGGGCTTGGTGAGGTGCTGCTGCGGCAGTGGCGGTGTGGGCTCGGCACGGCCGGGACCCGGCGCGGCGCTCTTTTCGTCTCCACCCTGGCTGCCTTTCTGGTGCTGTTGTTGCCGCGCGTCCTTGCGGTCCTGTTCGGCCTGAATCTGCTGCTGCTTGTGCGCCGTGGCCTCGGCGGCGTCGCGGGTGGCGGAGGAGGGAGGGGATGGAGGTGTGGAGGAGGTCATGGTGTGGGATCGGAAATGAATACGGGAGGATGAAAGGGAAGAGGGAGCGGGCAGGCGAGGCGTCGCCGCGCGTCACCCCTGCGAGCGGCACGGTGTCGCTCAGCCCAGCGGCTTCCACAGGGGTGGCTCGGGCTCGGGGAACCGCAGCGGTATCTGTCGGGGCCGCACCATGGACTCCCACTGCCGCATGCGCTTGAGGGCACGGGGCTTCAGGTGGCTGTCGGAGCCGGAGCGGTGGGTCTTTGACATGGTGAGTCTCCAGAGCAGAGGGAGACTCCATTGACCCACTGCCGGGCCAGCGCCGCTGTCGGACAGTGTTGACGGAGGCCATCGGATGATGGCCGGGGCGCTTGGCCGGGCCTCCGGCCGGTCACTTTTTGGACAGGGGCGAGGGCGCCTTGGCCAAGCCGAGCATTTCAGTCATCCACTTCACCAGCATCGTGGTGTAGGCCTCACTCCACTCGGGTTTGGACAGGCTGTGGTCTGCCTCCTGGATGACCCGGTACGTCATGGAGCGGGTGCGCAGGAACGCGGCGCGGTAGTTTTCTATGACAGGGTGCGGGACGATGTGGTCGAGCTCCGACTCGACCAGGAGCACATCCCCTTCGAAGATGGCGCTGGCCGCCAGGGCCCGGTTGCTGTCGGCAGGGAGCTGCATCGCGCGGTAGCGCGCGATTTCCTGCCGGTCGAGGTTCTGCTTGGAGACCAGCCAATCCTCGTCCTTGTAGAGCGCAGGGGCGCGCAATGCCATCCACCGCACGGGGCGCAGTGCGCTCATGACGGTGGCCAGGTAGCCGCCGTAGCTGCTGCCCACCACGGCCACGGCGCTGGCGTCCACCGCGGGATGCCCCGTCAGCAGGTCGTAGGCCGCCAGCATGTCGTTGAGGTTGTCTTCGCGGGTGACGGTATCCCGGTGCGCCTTGTCGCGGGCGTGGCCGCGCAAGTCGAACGTCAGGCAGATGCAACCCAGCGCCGCCAGTGCGTGGGCGCGCGCGAGATACTGATCCTGGCTCCCGTCCCAGCCATGCACCAGCATGACCCCGGGGACCACGGTGTCGGGGGCGACGAGGGTGCCGGCAATGGTGCGGTCGCCCGAGGGAATCTGGATGAGCCTATGCCGTGTCGCCATCGCGATGAATCAATGCGTACTTGGTGAGAAGGCCCACTTCGGGATCGTCGCCTTGGAAATACAGGGTGGCCGAAGCAGGTACAGGCGTGAGCGCGCCGTACCGCTCGACGCAGCGGGTACGCACCGTTTGCAGCGATCTGTCGGCATGGAAGGCTTCCAGTGCGGCCAGCTCGGCGCCGGTAGCACCGCCAATGCGCCAGGATTGCTCCAGCACGCCCGAGCACCACTGGCCCTCCGCGTCGAGACCCTGGGCCACGTCATAGTTGATGCGCGATGCAAAGAATCCGGGGTAGCAGCTGCGCACGGCGGCGTCATACACCAGTGCCTGGTCCACCGCCCTGCGCCGCGTGCCGGGCGGCAGCGTGGCCAGCAGCGCGTGGAAATCGCCGCGCACCACCGCGAGGTCCGAGCCTCCGTACGCTGGCGCGCCTGCATTGTCCTGCGTCAGCTGTTGCGTGCCGCAGTACGACGCCAGGATGCCCGCCACCCGCACTTGCCCGACGCTCAGGGTCTCCACATGGGTGAGGTTGTGCTCCAGCACCACGCCTTGTCTCAGCAGGGCGGCGTTGTCCAGCATGGCCAAGCGAGCGGCCAGGGCGGAGGCATCGTGCACCACCACCTGACCACGCCCGCCGGTCTCGCCTACGGGCTTGACGCGCACCGGTCCCAGCGCCAGAAGCTTTTCACCCGCCAGCTGGGCGTCTTGCCGCGCGAAAGCGGTGTAGCCGGGCAGCACCGCCGCCTGCACGAGTTCGGCGAGCAGAGGGTTCCAGCCCTCGGGCGCGGCGGCGGAGGCGAAGGCCAGGGGGTGGCTGATGGCTTTGGTCGCCAGGAACGCATGGGGGACCACACCGCCCAGCAGATCGTCTTCGCCAAAGAGCCGCAGGCGACGGACGTCGGGAGCCACCAGCGTGTCGCTGGGAACCAGGTAGGTGCGGCGGGGCCAGAGCGTCTGGGGGATTTCCTCGATGAACGGGCAGCCTTTGAGGGCTGCCACGCGCCGCGCGATCTGCTCGCGTGTGACGTGTTCATGAACGCTGGCGTGCCCCTTGATCCCTTGGGTGAACGGCATGACCACCTCGACCGCTTGCGGGCCCGATTGCCGGGCGGCGAGGGCGTCGGCGTATGCGGACGAAGCAGGCATGCGGGCCTCCTGTGCTGCTCTCGAACCACGGCGAGAGGGGCCGGTGCGGCGGGCGACCGCCAAGGACGCCGCCATGGTAGGACCGGGGTTCGCGTGTGTGCTGTAGGACGAGCGAGCAACTCGGCCGCAGAGCGTACTGGCGGGCCTGCAAGGGGCCAGTGCGCCTCAAAAGGGCGGAGTGGCCGTTGGGCGGCAGCGTGGGCCATCCTGGAGAACACCAAGCCGCCGGTGAAAGGGGCTCTGCAAAATGCTATTAAGTTGGTAGCTGCTTGCGCTTGAAAACAAAGCGCTGGTGGCCAATTTGGCGTTTATTTTTCACCGCCCCCGACCGTTCCTGTCAGTACGTCTCCAGGTGCAGGCGCCCGCCCTGACGCAGCGCTGGGCCGACCTGCTCCCAATCCAGGCCGCTGTCGTGGGCAATGTCGCGCAAGGCCATCACGACGCCTTCCTCCATGCTCTTCAGGCCGCACACATAGAAGTGGCTGTTGGCGTCACGCAGCAGAGCAGCCAGGTCAGGGGCGCGCTCGCGCATCAGATCCTGCACGTAGCGCCTGGGTTGCCCGGCCGCCCGCGAGAACGCCAGGTTGATATCGATGAAATCCTTGGGGAGGTTCTGCAATGGCCCGAAGTACGGCAGCTCCTGCGGGGTGCGTGCGCCGAAGAACAGCATGAGCTTGCCGCCTTCGAACTTGCCGCTGTTGCGCAGGCGCCTGCGCCACTCGGTCATCGCTCGCATGGGGGCGCTGCCGGTGCCGGTGCAGATCATCACAATGTGCGAGCGCGGGTGATTGGGCATGAGGAACGAGCTGCCGAACGGCCCGACGACCTGCACGGTGTCGCCCACCTGCAGGTCGCACAGGTAGTTGGAGGCCACGCCGCGCAGGGCGTTGCCGTGGTGGTCCATGGTCACGCGCTTCACGGTGAGGGCCAGGTTGTTGTAGCCCGGCCGCTCGCCATTGCGCGGGCTGGCCACGGAATACTGGCGCGGCTGGTGCGCCTTGCCCAACGCATCGGTGCCCGGGGGGATGATGCCGATGGACTGCCCCTCCAGCACCGGGAACGGCATGCTGCCGAGGTCGAGGACCACATGGTGCGTCTCGCTTTCGAAGCCGGCCTCGGTGCAGTTGTAGTTGCCTACCACGGTGGCGGTGGCGGGGCTCTTGGGCGTGAACAGGTTGGTGTAGGGGTGGGCGGCCGACCACGGCGGCACGCTCGCGCCGTACTGGGCTGGGCGAAACACCTGCGTGCCAGGTTCGGAAGGCGCAGTGGGGGCGGCGGGTGCTGTGGCCGCGGCCTGCGCAGAGGCCGCAGTGGCCGGGGCGCTGCGAGCCAGCTCCGCGGGCGTGAGCTCGGGGGGCAGTTCGTCCCATCCCAGTTGGGCCTCCACCGAGTAAGCCCGTGCCACCGGCACGCTGCGCCAGTTGTCGATCGAGCCTGTAGGGCAGGGCGCAATGCAGGCCATGCAGCCGTTGCACACGTCCGCGCGCACTACGTAGTTGCGGTCATCGTGCGTGATGGCGCCCACGGGGCAGGTGGCCTCGCAGGTGTTGCAGCGGATGCAGATCTCGGGGTCGATCAGGTGCTGCTTGAGCATGCCGTTGTCGACCAGCGTGGTGAGGGTGTCCATGTCTTTGTCCATCCATTCGCCCGGCGCCGCAGCGCACGAGCTCTGAAACTGGCGCGAACCATTCCACTGCCACCGTGGAGGCGGCTCAGAGGGGTTCAGTTAAACCGCACGTATTCGAAGTCGATGGGCTGGCGGTTGATGCCCGTGGCGGGCGGTGCGATCCAGCCCGCGAACTTGCCGGGCTCGGCCACACGCCCCATCAGCGAAGCGACGAAGGCGAAGTCCTCGTCGGTGGGCAGCCACTCGCCCTTGCGCGCAGTCCACTCGGTCTCATTCACCACGCGGCCGTCGGGCGACATGCGGATGCCGGCGAGTGCGCCGATCTGGCGGTTGAAGGCCTTGTGCGGCACGGCCAGGCGCGTGGGGATGCCGGCCTTCTCCAGTACCTTGTTCCAGCGCGCCACACCGGCCATGGAGTCCTTGATGAAGTCGTCGCGCAGCACCTCGTTCAGCGCGTTGAGCATGGGCACTTCCTTTTCCACCAGCTGGCCGTTCTGTACCTCCAGCACCTTGTAGGTATGGCCTTTCAGGATGTGGTCGTCCTCGCGCTTGCCTTCCTCATACCGGCCCTTGAGGCCCGAGCTGTAGAACGTGGCTGCGTTGCTCGACTGGTCGGCGCCGAACAGGTCGATGGTCACGCTGTAGTGGAAGTTCAGGTAGCGCTGGATGGTGGCCAGGTCAATGGCGCCAGCGGCGCGCACCCTGGCCGGGTCGTCGGTCTTGAGCTCGTTCATCACCTGGGCCGTGCGCGCCAGCACGCGCGAGACGCCGGACTCGCCCACGAACATGTGATGGGCTTCTTCCGTCAGCATGAACTTGGTGGTGCGCGCCAGCGGATCGAACGCGCTTTCGGCCAGGGCCGAGAGCTGGAACTTGCCGTCGCGGTCGGTGAAGTAGGTGAACATGAAGAACGCCAGCCAGTCGGGCGTCTTCTCGTTGAAGGCGCCCAGGATGCGCGGGTTGTCCACGTCGCCGGACTGGCGCTGCAGCAGCGCCTCGGCCTCTTCGCGGCCGTCCCGGCCGAAGTGCTTGTGCAGCAGGTACACCATGGCCCAGAGGTGGCGGCCTTCCTCCACGTTGATTTGGAAGAGATTGCGCAGGTCGTACAGGCTGGGTGCGGTGAGGCCGAGGTGGCGCTGCTGCTCCACCGACGCGGGCTCGGTATCACCCTGCGTCACGATGATGCGGCGCAGGTTGGCGCGGTGCTCGCCGGGCACGTCTGCCCAAGCCTTTTCGCCCTTGTGGTCGCCGAAGTGGATCTCGCGGTTCGCGTCCCCGGGGTTCAGGAAGATGCCCCAGCGGTAGTCGCGCATCTTCACGTGGCCGAACTGGGCCCAGCCGCTCGGGTCCACGCTCACGGCGGTGCGCAGATAGACCTCATGGTTCGTCGAGCCCTCGGGGCCCACGTCGTCCCACCACTGGATGAAGTTGGGCTGCCAGCCTTCCAGCGCGCGCTGCAGCGTGCGGTCCTCGCTCAGGTTCACGTTGTTGGGGATCTTCTCGCTGTAGTTGATCGTGCTCATGGATGTCTCCTTGGAGTGGGAATTCAGGGGTCCTTGGTGCTGCTTACAACCCGAAGTGCTCGCGACTGGCACTGCCTGGGCGAGGGGCGCCGAGCAAGGGCCGCCCCGCAGCGAGGGCGTCGACTCCCTGAGGGGGAAGGCGCCGTAGGCGGCTCAGGGGGCTACACCCTATTCAAGTCGAAGCCCGCTTTTTCGCCCGTGCCATAAACCTTGAGCGCACCCTTTTCGCCCACCGCATTGGGGCGGTTGAAGATCCAGTTCTGCCAGGCCGTCAGGCGGCCGAAGATGCGCGTCGCCATGTTCTCCCGGCTCGCAAAGCGCAGATTGGCCTCCAGCCCGGTGAGCGCATCGGGCGACATGGCGGCGCGCTCTTCGATGGCGATGCGTATCTCGTCGTCCCAGTCGATGTCGTCCGGCGCGGCGGTGACCAAGCCCAGGGCCAGGGCCGCGTCGGCGTCCAGCGCCTGGCCCGCGGCCGCGCGGGCGGCTTCCAGGGGAGAGGCTTCGTCGTAGAAGCGCCGCTGCAGGCGGCCCTGGCCGTTAACCATGGGCAGCAGCCCGAAGTTGAACTCGTTGAGCGTGAGCCGGGGCGCGCGCTCAGCGTCATCGGGCAGCGCCAGCATGTAGGTGCGGTCGGCCGCAAAGGCCAGCTCGGCCAGCGAGCCCGCGAAGGCTGAGCCAGGCTCCACCAGTGCGAACAGGCTGCGCGAAGACACGTCCAGCCGCGCCAAAGTGCGGCGCAGTGCGCCCAGGGTCTCGCGCGCCAGCCAGTGGTCCTGATGCGCCAGCAGCGTGGCGTCGCTGGCCAGCACGGCCTGCGCATCGCCTGCGGTCTTGAGCAGCCAGGTGCCGATCTGCAGCTCGTTGGTGCGCAGGTGCAGGATGGCGTCGTCCAGCTCGCGCGCCAGTGCCAGTGGCCACCACGCGGCACCTGCCGCTTCAATGCCAAGGGCGTCGGCGGGCTGTGGCCCGGTGGGGGCTTGCAGCGTCAAGGTGGCGGTGCGGCGGGCGCGATCGATGTCCACGCGGACATGGGCATAGCGCAGGCCGTCTGCGGTCTCCTCGCGCTCGATGCGCGGCAGCGCAATGCCCCGGGCCTTGGCGGGACGGGTGCTGCCCTCGGCCAGGCGCGCGGCGGCATCGTGCACTGCGGCGGCAAACTGCGCGGGCTTGGCAATGCGGTCCACCAGCCGCCAATCCACGGCGCGCTGGCCGCGCACACCTTCCACACTGGTGCAGAAGATGTCGGCCAGGTCGTGGCGCACATGGCGCTTGTCCGTCACGCGCGTGAGGCCGCCAGTGCCGGGCAGCACGCCGAGCAGCGGCACTTCGGGCAGCGAGACCGCGGACGAGCGGTCGTCCACCAGCAGGATCTCGTCGCAGGCCAGGGCCAACTCGTAGCCGCCCCCCGCGCAGGCGCCGTTCACGGCCGCCAGGAACTTGATGCCCGAATGGCGCGAGGAGTCCTCGATGCCGTTGCGCGTTTCGTTGGTGAACTTGCAGAAATTCACCTTCCAGGCGTGGCTGGAGACGCCCAGCATGAAGATGTTGGCGCCGGAGCAGAAGACCCGGTCCCGCGCGCTGGTGACCACCACCGTGCGCACCGTGGGGTGCTCGAAGCGGATGCGGTTGAGCGCGTCATGCAGCTCGATGTCCACTCCCAGGTCGTAGCTGTTGAGCTTGAGCTTGTAGCCGGGCCGGATGCCGCCGTCTTCCGCAATGTCCAGCGCCAGCGTGGCGAGCTGGCCGTCCACCTGTAGCTTCCAGTGCCGGTACTGGCTGGGGTGGGTGCGGTAGTCCACCGCCGGGGCGGACGCGGGTTCTGCTGCAGATGCCATTGCTGTGTCTCCAAAGATTAATGAACAATAGTTCATATTTCTCGTTTGAAATGCATCATGATGCATGTTTTGTGGCAAGTCAATGCACCATGCTGCCGTCGGTGGTACTGCGGACCGGCAACAGGGTGCGGGCGTGGGCGCCCGGCGTGGTCAGTGGGGGGCGTCAGGCCCTAGCTGGCGCAGGCCCTGCACCAGCCGCTGCAGGCTTTGCTCGGGCGTCTGCTGCGAGGTGTCCACGGTCAGGTCGGCCTTGGAGTAGAAGTCCGCCCGGCCGTCCAGGATGCGGCGCAGGTCCTCCATCGCCTCGGGGTTGGCGGCCATCGGGCGCATGTCGCCCTGGGCGACCACGCGGCCCATGTGCTCCTCGGGCGAGGCGCGCAGCCACACGGTGGTGCAGTGGGTCAGCAGTTCGTTGAACGTGGCCGGGTCCGACACGATGCCGCCCGGCGTGGCGATCACCACCTCGCCGTGCAGCTGGATGGTGGCTTCCAGTGCGCGCCGTTCGTAGCGACGGTAGGCGGTGGCGCCGTACAGGTCGTGGATCTCGCGCACGCTGCAGCCGGCCAGGGCTTCGATCTCGCGGCTCAGTTCCACAAACGGCACGTCCAGGCTGCGTGCCAGCAGCGGCCCCAGGGTGGATTTGCCCGCGCCGCGCAGCCCGATGAGCGCGATGCGGTGGGGCCGCGCACTGTCCTGCGCGCCACCGCCCAGCAACTGCTGCACGGCCAGGCGCACCTGGCGCAACTCGGCCTCGCTGCGGTGCTCCAGCAGCTCGCGCAGCAGCAGCCATTCGGGCGTCTGGGTGGTGAAGTCGCCTACCAGCTCGGCCAGCGGGCAGCGCAGGGCCGTGGCCACCTGCTGCAACACCAGGATGGAGGCATTGCCGGTGCCGTATTCCAGGTTGGCCAGGTGCCGCTCCGACACATCTGCCGCGGCGGCCACCGCACGGCGCGTCAGGCCGCGCTGGGCGCGCAGGTTGCGCACCCGCTCGCCCAGCGCCGCCAGCATGGGGTTCTTGGGCGCATCGTCCAGGGTGGGACCATTGGCTCCTCCAGCGGGTTGGGCATGTGGTGCGCGGGCGGTGTCGAGAGGGTTCATAAATCAATCCATCAGCGGCGCAGGGGCAGGGTCAGCAGGCCTGCTCAGGGTATACGCGAACGCATGCACTATGGTGCTTGACTTGAGGTCAAGTGCCTTTTAAGGTGGTTGACACGCAACATACTGCACATTCCAAGGGCTGCGCAAGCGCAGTGCCGGGCATGGAATTGAACCATGCCCTGCGCCTTCCGCCCTTTGCCCTCTTTCCAAGGCTGAAAGGACTGCATGACGACCACCACGTCCGAACCCGCCGCCGCGGCTGCGCTGCCCAGCCCTTTCAATTTTGCGGGCCACCTGTTCGCACTCAACCGTGCCCGCGCTGCGCGCATCGCCTACCTCGACGACCGGGGCTCCCTGAGCTACGGCGCGTTGGAGGACCGGTCCCGCCGCTTGGCCAGTGCCCTGCTGGCCGCCGGCCTGCGCCGGGAGGAACGGGTGCTGCTGTTGATGCTGGACACCAACGACTGGCCCGTGGCCTTCCTCGGCTGCCTGTACGCGGGCGTGCAGCCGGTGGCGGTGAACACCCTGCTCACGGCCGAGGACTACGCATACATGCTGGCCCACAGCCGCGCCCAGGCCGTGCTGGTGTCGGGTGGGTTGCTGCCCGTGCTGCAGGCGGCGCAGTCCCTGGGTCCCACCGAGGTGCGCCACGTCTGGGTGTCCGACCCGGCTGGGCCGCTGGCCTCCGGCCACATGGAATGGGAAGCCGCGCTGGCCGCCGCCCCCGCGTTGGCGGCCCCCGCGTCCACCACGCCCGATGGGCAGGGCTTCTGGCTGTATTCCTCAGGCTCCACCGGCCGGCCCAAGGGCACGGTGCACACGCACGGCAACCTGTGGTGGACGGCCGAGCTGTATGGCAAGCAGGTGCTGGGACTCACCGAAGACGACGTGTGCTTTTCCGCCGCCAAGCTGTACTTTGCCTACGGCCTGGGCAATGCGCTGAGCTTTCCGCTGTCGGTGGGGGCCACCGTGGTGCTGATGGCCGAGCGCCCCACGCCCGACGCCGTGTTCCGCCGCTGGCGCACGCACCGGCCTACCGTCTTCTTTGGCGCACCCACGGGCTATGCCGGCATGCTGGCCTCGCCCCAGCTGCCTGCGCGGGCCGAGGTGGCGCTGCGCATGTGCTCGTCGGCCGGCGAGGCCCTGCCTGCCGAGGTTGCCCAGCGCTTTGAGGCGCACTTTGGCTGCGAGGTCATCGACGGCATCGGCTCCACCGAAATGCTGCACATCTTCCTGTCCAACCGGCCGGGCCAAGTGCGCTACGGCAGCACGGGCCAGCCGGTGCCAGGGTATGGCATTGAACTGCGTGGCGAGGACGGGCGGCCCGTGGCCGACGGTGAGATCGGCGACCTGTACATCCGAGGCCCCAGCGCCGCCCTGCTGTACTGGGACAACCGCGAGAAGACGCGCGACACCTTCCAGGGCGCCTGGACCAAGAGCGGCGACAAGTACGTGCGCGATGCCGAGGGCTACTACACCTATGCGGGCCGCAGCGACGACATGCTCAAGGTGAGCGGCATCTACGTCTCGCCCTTCGAGGTCGAGGCCACGCTGATGCAGCACCCCGCCGTGCTCGAGGCCGCCGTGATCGGCAAGCAAGACGCCGAGGGGCTGACCAAGACCAAAGCCTTCGTGGTGCTCAAGGACGGACAGGCTGCCACCCCTGAAGAACTGCAGGCCTTCGTGAAGGAGCGCCTGGCGCCCTTCAAATACCCGCGTTTCGTGGAGTTCCTGCGCGAGCTGCCCAAGACCGCCACGGGCAAGATCCAGCGATATCGGCTGCGCGAGCGGGAGGCGCAGGCGTGAGCGGCGCGCTTGGCAGCGCGTTGGTGGATGTGCCTTGGCGGGGGCGCCAAGTGCGGCTGGAATACCAGTGGATCGAGCCACCGCGCGATGGGGCGCCCCTGGTGGTGTTCCTGCACGAAGGGCTGGGCTCGCTGGCGATGTGGAAGGATTTTCCGCGCCAGCTGTGCGCCGCAGGCGGTTTTCGGGGCCTGGTCTTTTCGCGGCCGGGCTACGGCCGCTCCACCCCCCGGGCGCCGCAGGAGGCGTGGGGCGTGGACTTCCTGCACCGGCAGGCGCTGGAGGTGTTGCCCGCGTTCCTTGACGCCGTGGGCGTTCGCACGCCGGTCTGGTTGTTCGGGCACAGCGATGGGGCCTCCATTGCGCTGCTGCATGCGGCGGCATGTGCGCCCCGCGTGTGCGGGTTGGTGCTGCTGGCCCCGCACATCTTTGTCGAAGACATCACTGTGCAGAACATCGAGAAGGCGCGGCAGGCTTACCTGAGCAGCGATCTGCCCGCCCGGCTGGCCCGCTATCACGATGATCCGGATTCGGCTTTCTGGGGCTGGAATCGCATCTGGCTTGACCCTGCCTTTCGCGCCTGGAACATCAAGGCTGAACTGGCGTCGGTGCGCGCGCCGGTGCTGGCGGTGCAGGGACTGGAGGACGAGTACGGCACGCTGGCACAGATCCATGGCATCGCCGCGCAGGTGCCGGGAACGCAGATCCTGGAGCTGGCCGGCTGCGGCCACTCGCCCCATCGCGACCGGCCCGAGGACGTGGTGCGCGCGACCGTGGCATTTGTGCTGGCTGCCACAAGTTCTTAAAAAAAAAGCGGCTAACAAAGCTTTTCAGGCGTCGTCGCTGCGTCTTGTCGTACCGCTCGTACGCCTGCGGCGCAGCGCCCCGCCAGAACGCTCCGCTGAGTTTTGTTGGCCGCTCTTGGAACCTGATTTTTCAGGTTCGCGGGCATGCCAGGCCGGGCGTTCTCACTCCACCTTGCGGCGCAGCGCCGCGAGGTCCGTGACGGTGATGCCGCCGTACTCGATCTGCAGCACGCCCTGCGCCTGCAGTGCCTTCAGCGCCGCGTTGCAGCGTTGGCGCGAGACGCCGGACAGGTTGGCAATCTCTTCCTGCGAGACCTGCAGATGCGGATCGGTGCCGGGGTGCAGCCAGGGGTGGAAAAGCCCGGCCAGTGCGCGGGCCACTTGGCTGTCGGTGTCCAGCAGATGGTGCGCGGTGAAGTTGCCCAGAAACCAGTGCATGCGCTCGTTGATCTGGCGCAACAGGTAGTGGTCGAATGCGCGCTGGGTGGCGTGCAGCCATTCAAAGGTTTCGAGCGGCAGCAGCGCCACGCGGCTGGGGCGCAGCGCGATGATGTCGGCGGTGCGGGGTGCCCCGCGCAGCAACGTGCCCTCGCCGAACCAGCTGCCCGCAGACAGTCCACCCAGGGTCACTGACCGGCCGTTGTCTGAAGTCACCGTCCACTTGAGCAGGCCCTCGATGGCGCCGTACCAGTGCTGCGGAACATCCCCCCGGCGGCACAGGGCGCTTCCCTGGGCCACCTCGACCTCGCGCAGGTCGTCCATCACGCGTTGCTGCGCGGACTCGTCGAGCAAGGGGAACCAGGCTGAGTTATTCAGCAGATCTGCTGCTGAGGGCGGAGCCGTTTTGACCAGCATGTCGGGGCTTTCCGAAGTGTCGGTGAGCGTGCCTCCACGTATACCCTGAGGGCAAATGTCGTCGCGATGACTGAGTATGGAGGCGCCCAAAAAAATAATGGGCGCCATAGCATTTTCCGTCAATCCTTGCCATGACTCGACGCAATCCGTTGGCCAGCGCAACCCCCGCCCGCGGCCTTGTCCAGCCGGGTGTGCGCAGTGCGGCGCAGTTTTGTGCCCCGCTCCTGCAACCGCTGAACGCGTCGCCCACCACCTAGTTGAAGATGAAGAGGAGTAGAGCAATGCACACCACACGCCGCCAATTCATGGGCCACATGGGAAGCGCAGCCGCCCTTGGGACGCTTGCGCCCTGGAGCGCGCTGGCCCAGACGCTTGACCAGGTCAAGATCTTCTATGGGTTTCCTGCCGGCAGCGCTGGCGACAGCGTGGCCCGCCGGGTGGGTGAAAAGTTGGCAGGTTCACCCTACACCCGCAATGCAGCCGTGGTCGAGAACAAGCCCGGTGCCGGAGGTCGGATCGCGCTGGAGGTGCTCAAGGGTGCGCCAGCCGACGGCAGCGTGCTCACGCTCTCCCCGTTTTCGTGCACCTCCATCTACCCGCACATCTACAGCAAGCTCAGCTACGACCCGGTGAAGGACTTCGTGCCCGTGTCCATCGCGGCGGTCATGCACCACGGGCTGGCCGTGGGCCCGGTGGTTCCCGCCTCGGTCAAGAATGTGAAGGACTTCCTGGCTTGGGCCAAGGCCAACCCGGGGCAGGCCAACTACGGCTCGCCTGCAGCAGGGTCCACGCCCCATTTCATCGGCGCTCTGCTGGGCCTGAACCACGGCGTGGAGCTCAAGCACGTGCCCTACCGTGGCTCCATCCCGGGCGTGACGGACGTGGTGGGCGGGCAGATCGCTTCCATGGTCACTCCGAGTGGTGACTTCATCCCCAACCACAAGGCGGGCAAGCTGCGGCTGATCGCGACCTCCGGGCAAGCGCGTTCACCGTTCTCGCCCGACGTGGCGACTTTTGCGGAACAGGGCTTTCCAGAGCTGACCACGGAGGAGTGGTTTGGCTTCTATGCGCCCGCCAAGACCCCTGCCAGTGTCGTGGCCGCGGCCAATGCCGCCGTCAACGCCGCGATCAAGGAGAAGTCCGTGATCGACAGCTTGGCTGTGGTGGGCCTTATCGCCAAGGGTTCCACGGCGGCCGAGATGGCGGCATCGCAGCAGGCCGAAGCCGAGCGCTGGGGGCCGCTGGTCAAGAAGATCGGATTCACCGCAGAGTCCTGAGGCATTGCCATGGAGGTCGCAGGCGTGAAACGTGTGGCGGTGGTGGCGACGGGCGTCATCGGCGCCAGCTGGGCGGCGTACTTTCTGGCGCGCGGCCTGGATGTGGAGGCCACCGATCCTGCTGCAGGCGCCGAACAGCGCTTGCGTCAGGCTGTGGCCCGGCACTGGACCGTGCTGCAGCGGCAGGGGGCGCTCACGCCGGGTGCCAGCCAGGATCGGCTCCGCTTCCATGCCGCGCTGGAGGATGCGTTGGTCCACGCGGATTTTGTGCAGGAAAGCGGGCCCGAGCGGCTGGACATCAAGGCGGATCTGTTCGCCCGGATGGATGCAGCCACGCCGCCGCGTGCGCTGCTCGCGTCCAGCTCGTCAGGCCTGCCGGTGACGGAGCTGCAGGCGCGCTGCAAGCGTCCGCAGCGCGTGGTGCTGGGGCACCCGTTCAGCCCGGTGCACCTCATCCCGCTCGTGGAAGTCTGCGGGGGCGAGAGAACGTCGCCAGAGGCCGTCGCCCAGGCAATGGCCTTCTACGCCGCCATCGGCAAGCGTCCCATCCATGTGCGCCGCGAAATCACGGGCCACATCGCCAACCGCCTGCAGGCGGCGCTGTGGCGGGAGGCGTTCCATCTGGTGGACCAAGGGGTGGCGAGCGTGGCTGACATCGACACGGCCATTGCCCACGGGCCGGGCCTGCGCTGGGCCCTGATGGGGCCTTTCATGAATCTGCACCTCTCAGGGGGCGAAGGTGGCATGGAGCACCTGTTGGCCCATCTGGGCGGCCCGATCGAAGCCTGGTGGCAGGACCTGGGCGCGCCGTCCCTCACGCCCGAGCTGCGTCGCCGCGTGGCCCAGGGCGTGGAGGAAGCGCGGGGTGAATGCACCAACGCCGCGCTCGCAGTCGCACGGGACGATGCGTTGACGCAGCTGCTGCGCGTAAAGCAGGCCAGCCACGTGCTGGACTAGCGCCATCTGCCGGGCCACCCCGCCCAAAGCTCGAAAAAAGCGAGCCCCAGCAACACACGGTGCCGTCGCTGCCTTGTTCACGCAGCGGTTGGGCGCCGCTGCGCCCGCCAAAAGGCGGCCTATCACTGAAAAGAGAGGCGAACACCATGCATCCCGCGTTCCTTGACGACGAGACCCAAATTGCACCGCCCCGCGCTGTGCTGACGGCGCGGGGCGACGGCGCATTCATCCTGCGCTCCCCCGAGGCGCTCGGCCCTTACGCCCGCTGCGTAGGCGAGTGGATCGAACGCTGGGCGCGCGACACACCCGAGGCGTTGGCTTTGGCCGAGCGCAGCGATGGCGCGGCGCATTGGCGTACGCTGACCTACCGCGAGCTGCGCGAGGCCATCGGCGCCGTCGCGCAGTCGCTGCTGGACCTGAACCTGCCCGCAGGCCGGCCCATCGCCATCCTGTCGGACAACGCGGTGGACCATGCGGTGCTCATGCTCGCGGCCATGCATGTGGGGATCACGCCGTGTTCCCTGTCGAGTGCCTACGCGCGTTCGCAGGACACGGGCCGCCTGCACCGCATGCTCGCGGTGCTGGGGCCCTCGCTGGTCTACGCGTCGGACGCTTCGGTCTATGGCGCCGCACTGCAAGGCTGGGCGACGGATGCCGTGAAGGTCTTCAGCCAGCGCGCCGAGGCGGTGCCCGGGGCACGGCCCTTCGCGCAGCTGCTGGCGGGCCGCGAGACCCCGGCGGTGCGCGCCGCTTTGGAACGCATCGACCCCGACCACCCCGCCAAATACCTGCTGACTTCGGGCTCGACCGGCCACCCCAAGGTGGTCATCAATACCCACCGCATGCTCTGCGCCAACCAGCAGATGATCGCGCAGACTTGGCGGTTTCTGGCCCGTGAAAAGCCTGTGCTGGTGGACTGGCTGCCCTGGAGCCATACGTTCGGTGGCAACCACAACCTCCACATGGTGCTGTGCCACGGTGGCACGCTTTACATCGATGAAGGCCGGCCCGCGCCGGGGCTCATTGAAAAGACCGTGCGCAACCTGCGCGACGTGCGCCCGACGATGCTCTTCAACGTGCCTCGCGGCTTCGATATGCTGCTGCCACACCTGGAAGCCGATGCGGCGCTGGCCGCCGATGTCCTCTCGCGCATGCGGCTGGCTTTCTATGCGGCGGCGGCGCTGGCGCCCTCCACGTGGCAGCGGCTGCAGGCCGTGGCGGCGCGCGTGCGGCCTGCGCAGCCGCTGTGGCTGACCACTTCGTGGGGCTCCACCGAGACGGCGCCAGCGGTGACGAGCGCGCATTGGGGGCTGGAGAGTGCGGGATGCATTGGTTCGCCGCTGCCCGGGCTCACGCTCAAGCTCGTGCCCAACGGCAGCAAACTGGAGATGCGGGTCAAGGGGGTCTCGGTGTTCCCGGGCTACCGCAACGCGCCGGCCGAGACGGCGACGGCCTTCGACGAAGAGGGCTTCTACCGCATTGGCGACGCGGGTTACCTGGTAGACCCGGCTCGCCCGGAGCGGGGCGTGGTGTTCAACGGCCGGGTGGCCGAAGATTTCAAGCTCTCCAGCGGCAGCTGGGTGTCGGTGGGGACGCTGCGCGTGGCACTGGTGTCCGAACTGGCGCCGCTGGTGCAGGACATCGTGCTCACGGGCCACAACCGGGACGAAGTGGGCATGCTGGTGTTTCCGTCTGCGGCCGGCGCAGCGGACCTGCCCCGCCTGAACGCCGCGCTGCGCGCCGTGATGCAGGCTCGCCGCCACGCCGGCGCCGGCTCATCGCAATGCCCGACCCGCGCACTGGTCATGGCGTCGGCACCCAACCCGGACCAGGGGGAAATCACCGACAAGGGCTACATCAACCAGGCCGCCGTGCTTGCGCACCGGGCCACGGAAGTGGAGCGGCTTTACGCGAGCCCTGCAGGGTCCGGGGTGATTCTGGCCTGATCCCTGCGCACTTCACGCCCTCGGGCGCCAGCTGCACGCTGCCGGCTCCGCCAAACAAAAAAGCCCGCAGCGCGTGGCTGCGGGCTTGCGTGCGGACCTCGGCGTTGGTGCGCGGGCGATGTGTTCAACAACCCGCGCCGCCGCAACGGCCATCAGACCGTGGCGTCCTTCAGCTTCTTCAGCGCGCGGGTCTTGATCTTGACGGAGGCGGGCTTGGCGGGGAACCAGCGCTCTTCACCGGTGAACGGGTCCTTGCCAAAACGCTTCTTCTTGGCGGGGATCTGCTGCAGGCCGATCTTCATGAGGCCGGGCAGCGTGAATTCGCCAGAGCCCTTCTTGTGCACGGAGCCGAGGATGGCAGCTTCGAGTGCGGCCAGCACGGCCTTGGTGGCCTTGGGTTCCACGCCGGACTGTTCGGCCAGGTGTGCGACCAGGGTGGTCTTGTTGAACGCGGCCTTGATCGGCTTGATGCCCACGGCAGCAGGCGCAGCGGCCTTCTTCGCTGCGGGTGCTGCAGCCTTCTTGGCGACGGGTGCCGCCTTCTTTGCAGCAGCAGGTGCCGCTACCGTCTTGACCGCCTTCTTTGCAGGCGCTGGAGTCTTCTTTGCAGTTGCCATGATGATGATTCTTCGTTGTTCAGAGTTGCACATTGCCTCCCCTCGCTGGAAGGAAGGTGCGCAATTTTAGGTGCGGCGCGCGTGATTGCGCAAAAAGCAAAGACCCGCCAGTGCGGCGGGCCAGTGCAGCACGGCGCAAAAACAGTGCGCCGCACGTGGCTGAGGGATTGGGCGACGGGCTCGCGCAGCCCGCGTGGTCGTGCCGCGTTGCTGTCGTTTCAGAGCTGCGGGGGCGGTGGTGGCAACTGGCGAAGGCGGCCGCGGTGCAGCCCTTGCAGGCGGTGGCGCTGCAGCGCCAGCAGCTCCACCAGGCCCCAGGCCAGCGCGCACGCGAGCGTGGTGAACGCCAGCGCCATGCGACGCAGATCAGTCCTGCGCAGCGGTTGCCGCAGTGGCTTCATCACAGGGCATCCATCCATCGGTGCGCGGCAAATCGAAGCTCGGCCAGCCCGGCGCATCGAAGAGTTCATCCAGCCAACGCTGCCATCCAAACCATCTCCAGAGCATGATCGTGCACCTGTTCGTAAGTGGGTTCGCTGGTGACAGTAGCGCTGCCGTGTGACAGTTTTGCGTCGTTTGGCTGAATTCGCACAGTCCTGCGTGGGCGCTGTTCCCGCGCTCGCGGGGCGGATATGCTGGCTGCCAACCCCGCCGCGTTGCCCGGCTTCCCATCGCCTCCTGCGCCCTCTTCATGAATACGCTGCCCGAGTTGCTGGCGCTTGAAAAAATCATCGAGCTCGGCGCGCCACATCTGCAGGTGCGCGTCCTGCGGCAGGTGCAGGCCGCGCCGGATGCCAGCTTTCCCATCCTTGCCATCGGCCTGGGCAACCCGGCTGCGGATGCGCCAGCCATGGGTTTTTTTGGCGGCGTGCACGGGCTCGAGCGCATTGGTGCCCAGGTGGTCATCGCCTATTTGCAGAATGTCGTCATGCGGCTGGGGTGGGACGCCACGCTGCACCACCAGCTCGAGCACATGCGCATGGTTTTCATGCCCGTGGTCAACCCGGGTGGCATGTGGGCTGCCACGCGCGCCAATCCGCGCGGCGTGGACCTGATGCGCAACGCGCCGGTGGAAGCCACCGACCGCGTGCCGCTTTGGATCGGCGGGCAGCGGATCAGTGCGGGCCTGCCCTGGTACCGGGGGCGCGCGGGCGATGCGATGGAAACAGAGAGCCAGGCCCTGTGCGAGGTGGTGGCGCAAGAGCTGCTGGCACGCCCGTTCAGCATGGCCATCGACTGCCATTCGGGCTTCGGGGTGCGGGACCGTCTGTGGTTTCCCTTTGCGCACACGCGCACGCCGTTTGCGCACCTGGCCGAGATGCATGCGCTGCACGAGATCTTCTGGCAGGCCCACAACCAGCATCCCTACACCATCGAGCCGCAAAGCGCCCAATACCTGGCCCATGGCGACCTGTGGGACCACCTGTACCTGCAAGCCTGCCGCGAGGTGCCGGGCCACACCTTCCTGCCGCTGACCCTGGAGATGGGATCGTGGCTGTGGGTCAAGAAAAACCCACGCCAGCTGTTCTCGCGCAATGGCATCTTCAACCCGCTGATCAGCCACCGCCAGCAACGCGTGCTGCGGCGGCATCTGTCGCTGCTCGACTTCCTGGCCCGCGCCGCGTGCAGCCATCGCCGCTGGGTGCCGCCGCCCGAATGCCGTGCGCGCCACCGCGCGCAGGCCTTGGCTGCGTGGTATTCCTGAAGCTCCCGGGGCCTTGAAAATGCAGCCGTGGATCTTGCTCAGGGGCCTGACGCGCGAACGTGCGCACTGGGGAAGCTTCGCCCAGGCGTTCGAGCGCGCCGTACCTGGCGCTCCCGTGGTGGCGCTTGATTTGCCGGGCAACGGCCAGCGGCATCACGAGCAGTCGCCCGCCGCGGTGCGCGGGATGGTCGAATGCTGCCGTGCCGAACTGGCCGCGCAAGGTTTGCGGCCGCCTTTCGGCATGCTGGCCATGTCACTGGGCGCGATGGTTGCGGTCGAATGGGCCCGTGTGGCGCCCGGCGAGCTGGCGCGTTGCGTGCTGGTCAATACCAGCCTGCGGCCTTTCAGTCCGTTTTATGAGCGGCTGCGGCCTGCCAGTTACCCGGCCGTGCTGCGCTGTGCGCTGCCGTGGACGAGCCCGCAAGCCATCGAACGTGCCGTGCTGCAGATGACGAGCAACCTGGTGCGCGCACGCGGGCCGGTGGTGGATGAGTGGGTTGAAGTTCGCAAGCGAAGGCCGGTGTCGACCCTCAACGCCCTGCGTCAGTTGCTGGCAGCCGCGCGCTACACCGCGCCCCTGGCCGCTCCGCGCGGGGAGGCGCCGGTGTCGGCGCGCTTTCTGCTGCTGGCCAGCCAGAACGACAAGCTGGTTTCCAGCAAGTGTTCGCAGGCGATTGCACAGGCATGGCAGGTGCCAGTGCATTGGCATCCGCTGGCGGGGCACGATTTGCCTCTGGACGATCCGCAGTGGGTTATCGCGCAAGTGGCTGAGTGGGTGAGCGCCACGCAGATGTGTGCATCGGTGTGAGAGGTGTCACGGGTTTGCTGTCACCCGTCCAGCCCGGCAAGCCCGCCCTGCGCCACGAGTTCACGCCACCATGTTCGGTAGCCCGCATCGCTGGGGTGCAGCCCGTCGGCGGCATGGAGTTCTGTGCGGCGCGCCACAAACGGGTCTTCGTCCCGCGGCTTGAGAAGACGCACATAGTGTGCATGGCGGGCGGCGGAGATCTCCTGCACCAGGGCATGCAATCGGTTGGACCGTCGGGACATCACCCAGGACAGTGGAGGCATGAAGAACGGCGCATGCCCCACGTTGCCGCAAGGCATCAGCACCACCCGAGCGGCTTTTTGCCGGGCCAGGTCCACCACGGCTGTGATGTGCCTGCGCAGCGCAGCCTCAGAGGTGAAGCGGATCACATCGTTGCCGCCAGCGAGCACCAGTACCAGGTCGTAGCCCGCGGCGGCGCGCTCCAGCTGTTGTGCCACATCGGCATACCGCGCGCCGTTGCTGGCGAGGTTGTCGATGTGCCATGCGGGGTGCCGTTGGCCGATGAGGCCAGGCAGGCTGGCAAGCGGGCCGCTGGCGCCGGTGCCCACAGCCGTGCTGTCGCCCACGACCAGAATGCGCCGGGTGGGCTGCGCGGGCTGTGCCGCGTAGGGCCGGGCTTCGTTCGCCAGGCTGGCGGTTGTCCAGATACGCCAGGGTGCGCACCCCGCCAGCATGGAGATGCCCGCACCCAGGGCTGCCATCGCGATCACGCGGCGCTTGAAGGCAGCGGCGGGTGGGCCAATGCGAAGTCGTGTCATGGACGAAGCGCAGATGCGCGAAGGGGAACGGTGAAGACCCTGCAGGCTATCGCTGCCCTGCGGGCAGGCGCGTCGGTGCGCCGCAGTGGCGGGCGTAGGACGGTGCCGTCGTCTCAGCACCGTGGGTTTCGTGGCTCCTTGGCTCCGTGCGGTGGTGCCTATTGCTTGAATACGATGGCTTCGAGCCCCATCGCCCGGATGGATGTGGCCGCCGCGTCCGCGCCGGCCCGGTTGTTGTAGGGGCCGACGCGCACACGGATGCGGCGGCCCTTGGCACTCTGCAGCTCCTGGCGGAATGCTGGCAGCCCTTCGTTGAGCAGCCGTGCCTGTGCCTTGCGCGCGTTGGCCTCGTCCGCGAACAGGCCCACGTTGATGTAGTAGCCAGGAGCGGTGCCGACCAGCGGCAAGGGGGCTGAGGACGCGCTGGCAGCAGCGGTCGCGGCAGAGGCGGCTACCGCAGGGGATTTCGCGGGCTTGGGCTTCGCCTTGGCGCTGGAGGCGGCACTGCTGGCCGGTTCTGCGGCGGGCGTGCTGGTCGAAGCCGGTTTTTTGGTGGAGGGGGTGGGGCTCTTGTCGGCTGGCGCGGCCGTGGCGGCAGCGACCACCGGAGCGGATGCCGGCGCGGCGGCTGGCGGCGAGGGCGCTGCAATGGGCGCGGGGGTAGGCGCTGGCGTGGACAGAGCTGGGTTAGAAGGGGCCGGCGTCAATGCCGGCGCCGGCGTGGTCGGGGCGGCGGGCGCGGCTTGGGATGCGGATGGCTGGGCGACGATGGCCACGTCGGCACCCGCCTCCGGCTCGGGCGTCACGGACACCCGTCCCGACGCAGCGGCCGATGCCGACGCCGCTGCGGCTGTGGCCTGCGCCACGGTCACGGCGGGCTCCAGGGCGAGCGGCCTGGCGTCTGGTGACGGCGAGGACGGCCACAGCAGGTAGGCCAGCACGGCTGCGGCCAGCAGCGCGCCGTTGGCCCACACCACGGCATGCAGCCGCTTGCGCGTGCTGGCCTGCTTTTGCAGCGAGGCGCAAGCCTCGGGCAGCGTGCGGGAGGCGGCCAGGGCCCGTCCCACGCGCTTGCGGATGTCGGCATAGAGGAGGGCGTTGCCATACAGCCCGGGCACCACGAATGCGAGCATGGCAAAGGCGCCCAGCACGCCCAGCTCAATGCCCAGCGGCCAGTGCAGCAGCGATCGCCCGAGAGCGTACACCACCAGCGCCAGCCCTTCCGCAGCGGCCAGATACACCAGCGAAGCGCTCCACAGCTGGCGGAAGACCATCCAGTTGAGGGTGCTCAGGCACGCGGCCCAGTTCCAGCTGGTGGTGGTGCGCCCGGTGTTGTCGAAGCGATCGAAAACGGCCAGGTAGTAGTCGGTGTTCAGCGGGCCCAGCGCCAGCCTGGTCAACGCTCGCATGGCGTTGTCGGACGGCGAATCCAGCGATGCGGCCGGAATGATGGAGGCGACAGGATCCGTGTGGTCGAGCATGCCCGGATTCTGTCACGGGCCGCCTGCCCGGCCTACGGCCCCGCGGCCGCGCTGCCGCAAACGGCCCGGCGCGGGGCGTCTGCCGGATGTGCGCGGAGCGGATTTGAATGAAAAACGCCGCTGGCGCTTATCCATGAAGCGCTGATAGCTATCAAAATAATAGCTTGTGGCGCTTGGAGCGGCGGCTCAGGCGCCCCGCACCATGGCCATCACCTTCGCGGCGTCCAGGGTGGCCGCCTTTTGCTGGATTTGCGGCAGGTACTGCGACTGCATCTGCTTGGCGGGCCCCAGCAGCCCCTCAAACGTCTCGCGCAGCATGGCCGTGTTCATCACGCGGCCGCCCGCGTAGTAGCGCTTGGCGACTTGCCCCAGGGCATAGGTGGTGGCGAACGAGAACGCCATGCCCGTGGCCGTCCCCCCCAGGCCGCCGATCGTGCGGCCCGCCGCCTTGCCCAGCAAGCCGCCCAGCAACTTGCGGCCAAACTGTTCCAGGTACTGCGACGTGAGGCCCACGCCGGCCGCCGCTATGAACTCCTTGATATGCCCCTGGTCCAGTTCCACGCCGTGGGCCTTGCCGATGCCATACACCATCTTCACCTGCATCGGAATGATCGCCATGGAAGCCCAGGACTGCGGCAGCAGTTCCAGCGCGCCGTTGAGCAGCGCGTAGTTGAGGATGGATTGGTCCAGCTCGGCATCGGCCGGGCCGGGGCGTTGGGAAGCCGGCTGCGTCGCCGACGGGCTGGGGTTTGCGGCGGCCTGGGCTGCGCTGGTGTACGCCGCCGCGCCAGCCGTGCCCCAGGGTGTGGCAGAGGGCGGGGCTTTCTCCGCCACCTCGACGAATGTATCTGCGGCCTCGTCAAAGGCTTGGGTCTGCTGCGAGCCCAACTGCAAGGCGGCCTTCAGCGTCGCCAGGAATTGCGCTTCCGCCGGTGACTGGCGCCCATCAACATCGCACACGCAAACCGCCATTTCGTAGGCCAGCTGGCGGTGGTCCGCTTCATGGAGGGCCGCAGCGGCGGCCTGCACGTTCGTTCGCTTCAGCAGCACGTCCTGGTAGATGCGGGGGAGGTCGGCCATGCCGGTGTCGCCTGCCAGAGACTGCGCGATACGGCGGATTTCCTCGCGCTCGGCGTCGTCCTTGTTGCCATCGGCAAAAGCGGCGAGCAGGGCGATGGTGAGAATGGCTTTTTGCTGATCGAGGGTCATGGGTGTGCAGTGGGTGGCGGGTGAGGAGGAAGAGAATGCGTGCCCCGTGCGTGCCCCGTGCGTGCGCCGGGGAGCGGGAGCATCAATTCTCAGATGCGCGCGGGGCGGCTGTCTTTCAACGCCACTGCGCGTGGGGGATTGCGGGCAAATCGTAACGGCGTGCTTCCGGAACACAGGGGCGAGGCAAATCACCTTCGCTGCAAAAGTCAGCGCGCAGCCCTACCATGCAGGGCTGTTTGACCTACCCCGGCACCTTGCCCCGTCCTGCGATGACCACCAAAACCCTCAAGATCGATTTCGTCTCCGATGTCTCCTGCCCCTGGTGCATCATCGGCCTCAAGGCGCTGGAGCAGGCCGCAGATCGCTTGCACGGCGAGGTGGCGCTGGACCTGCACTTTCAGCCCTTTGAGCTGAACCCGCAGATGTCGCCCGAAGGACAGGACATTGGCGAGCACCTGCACGAAAAGTACGGCGCCACGCCCGAGCAGAGCCAGAAGAACCGCGAGGCCATCGCCGCACGCGGAGCGGCGCTGGGTTTCACCTTCAACCTGGACAAGCGCAGCCGCATCTACAACACCTTTGATGCGCACCGGCTGCTGCACTGGGCCGAAGAAGAGGGCCTGCAGCCCGCGCTGAAGAAGGCGCTGTTCAAGGCGTATTTCACCGACGGCCAAAGCCCGGGCGACCACGAGGTGTTGGTGCGTGTGGCTGGCGAGGTGGGCCTGGATGGGGCCGAGGCCCGGGAGGTGCTGGCATCGGGCCGCTACGCTGATGAGGTGCGCGAGCGCGAGCAGTTCTATCTGGAGCACGGCATCCACTCGGTGCCAGCGATCATCGTGAACGACCGGCATCTGATCCAGGGCGGGCAGCCGGTGGAGGTGTTTGAGCAGGCGCTGCGGCAGATTGCAGGCCAAGCCTGATGCTATTGTTTGGATAGCTGCCTGCGCTTGTTGGAAAAGCGCCAGGGGGTGATTTCATTCATTAAAAGAAAAAGGGGCCAAGGCCCCTTTCTTTGCTTTCGGCGTGAACTGCGTACCTTCGGCGCCTCTACTTGCGCAGCGGGATGGGCGTCGACCGGTCCACCGGCACGGCCGTCACGCTGTTTTGCGGCGAGCCGTCGATGAGCTTTTCAGAGTAGGTCAGGTAGACCAGCGTGTTGCGGGCCGGGTCCACCATGCGCACGATGCGCAGGCGTTTGAACAGGATGGACATGCGTTCGCTGAACACTTCTTCCTGCTTCTTGAGCGGCTCGGGAAAGCTGATGGGGCCGACCTGGCGGCAGGCGATCGAGGCCTCGGCGCGGTCTTCGGCCAGGCCCAGCGTGCCCTTGATGCCGCCCGTGCGGGCGCGCGAAACGTAGCAGGTCACGCCCGGCACGGCCGGATCGTCATAGGCTTCCACCAGGATGTCATGGTCACGGCCTATCCATTGGAAGGCGGTGTCCACGGTCCCGATCTTCTCGCCGGCCGCTGCCTGTGCGGGTACCGCAGCACCCATGAGCGCCAGCGCCAGGAGCGCGCTGCCGCACGCGGTCTTGCGCGCGGTCATGCCGGCGTTCCTGGCGCGGGGGCTTCGGCGCAGCGCTGGGCCAGATGGGCCAGGGCCTCTTCGACCTGGTCCACCAGCACCAGGCACAGGTCGCCGGGCTGCAGGCGGGCCAGGGCGGTGTCGATGGCAATGAATTCGCCACGGATTTCTTCGACGTGGGTGGTGCGCGATGCGCCGGCCAGGCCTTCGCGCAGCAGGGCCATCACCTCGCCATCGGCGCGGCCGCGCTGGGCGGCGTCCTGGTAAAGGATCACGTCGTCAAACGCGGCGCCCAGGATCACGGTCTGGTCGCGGATGTCTTCGTCGCGGCGGTCGCCCGCGCCGCTGATGACCACGCTGCGGCGCTTGGCAGGCAGGGCGTCGACGGCCTGCACCAGGGCGCGCATGGCGTCCGGGTTGTGGCCGTAGTCGGCGATCACGGTGGCGCCGCGGTAATCCATGATGTTGAAGCGGCCGGGCGCGTTGTCGCTGTCGTTCACGAAGCCCGACAGGCCGCGGCGGATGGTCTGCCAGGGCATGCCCACGCCCCATGCGGCAGCCACGGCAGCCATCACGTTCTCGACCTGGAAGCCGATCTTGCCGTTGCGTGTGATGGGCACGTCGCGCAGGTGAATGGTCTCGCGCCAGGAGCCTTCGGAGGCGACGATGGAGTCGCCGTCCACATACACGGTGCGGTGGCCCTGGGCGCGGTGCGTGGCCATCACGGGGTGGTGGCGGTCCAGCGCAAAGAAGATGATCTTGCCGGGGCAGGCAGGCGCCATGGCGGCCACGATGGGGTCGGCCGCATTGAGCACGCCATAGCCCATGGTCGCCACGTTCTGCACGATCACGCGCTTCAAGACGGCCAGGTCTTCCACCGTGGTGATGTAGTTCAGGCCCAGGTGGTCGCCCGCACCGATGTTGGTGACCACGGCCACCTGGCAGCGGTCAAAGCCCAGACCTTCGCGCAGGATGCCGCCGCGCGCGGTCTCGAACACGGCCGCGTCGACCTCGGGGTGCAGCAGCACGTTGCGGGCGCTCTTGGGGCCGCTGCAGTCGCCGCTGTCGATCTGGCGGCCGTTCACGTACACGCCATCGGTGTTGGTCATGCCCACCCGCAGGCCTTGGGCGGTGAACAGGTGGGCAATCAGGCGCGCTGTGGTGGTCTTGCCGTTGGTGCCGGTGACAGCCACCACCGGGATGCGGCCGTCATCGCCGTGGGCGTAGAGCTTGTCGACCATGGCCTGGCCTACGTTGCGGGGTTTGCCGTAGCTGGGCGCCAGGTGCATGCGCAGGCCGGGGGCGGCGTTCACTTCGACGAAGCCGCCGCCTTGTTCCTCCAGCGGGCGCAGCACGGTTTCGGCCACCATGTCCACGCCGCAGATGTGCAGGCCCACCATCTGGGCGGCCGCCACCGCCCGCGCGGCGACCTCGGGGTGCACGTCGTCGGTCACGTCGGTGGCGGTGCCGCCGGTCGACAGGTTGGCGTTGTTGCGCAGGATGACGCGCTGGCCCTTGGCTGGCACCGAGTCGGGCGTCAGGTCCTGCATGGCCAGGCGGGCCACGGCGATGTCATCCAGGCGGATCTTGGTCAGCGAGGTGGCGTGGCCCTCGCCGCGGCGGGGGTCCTGGTTGACCACGTCCACCAGCTCGCGCACGGTGTGCTGGCCGTCGCCCAGTACCTGGGGCGGTTCGCGGCGCGCGGCGGCCACCAACTGGTCACCCACTACCAGCAGGCGGAAGTCGTGGCCGGGCAGGAAGCGCTCGACCATCACGGTGCCGTATTCGGCGGCGTTCTTGTAGGCTTCTTCGAGCTGCGCGCGGTCGGTGATGTTGACCGTCACGCCCTTGCCCTGGTTGCCGTCTTGCGGCTTGACCACCACGGGCAGGCCGACTTTCAGGGCCACTTCCCAGGCTTCGTCCACTGTCTCTACCGGCTTGCCCAGCGGCACGGGCACGCCCGCGGCGTGCAGCAGGCGCTTGGTCAGGTCCTTGTCCTGGCCGATGGATTCGGCCACGGCGCTGGTCGAATCGACCTCGGCCGCCTGGATGCGGCGCTGCTTGGAGCCCCAGCCAAACTGCACCAGGCTGCCGCGCGTGAGGCGACGGTAGGGGATGCCCCGGGCCACGGCGGCCTCGACGATGGAGCCCGTGCTGGGGCCCAGACGCTCGTCCTCGTCCAGCTCGCGCAGCTCGGCAATCACGGCATCGGCATCGAAGCTGCCCCGGCCTTGCGCCGCTTCAATGAGTTGCTGGGCGTATTCAAACGCCTTGCGGCCCACGGCCTCTTCGCTGTACTCCACGACCACCTGGTAAACGCCTGCGTCGGTGGTGGCGGTGGTGCGCGCGAAGGTGACGGGGCAGCCCGCCTGCGCCTGCAGGGCCAGGGCAGCCGTTTGCAGCACATGGGCCAGCGAGACATCGCCGCCGCCAGTCTCGGGGTGCAGCACGCCGATGGCGGGGAACAGGGCCCGCAGGCGGGGTTCGAATCCGGCCATCTGGCCCACGGCGCGCTCGTTCTCGGCGCAGGTCACCACGGCCTCGATGGCCATGTGGCGGCTCCAGAGGTTGGGGCCGCGCAGGGCCCGGGTGCGGGATACATCCATGGAAGTCTCTTTCAGTGGTCCATCAGAGCGCTGGGGCCCTGTTCAGGTCGTGGGATGCGGGGTTCAACAACAAAGGCAATTGGCAAATGCGCGAGGGGCCATCACGACCGCAGTGCGGCGGTGGGGACCAGCTCGGGCTCGAAGGTCTTGATGCCCGCGCCAATGAGGTCGGGGGCGATGTCCAGCGCCCAGGCCGTGGCGATGGCGGCCAGCAGGGCATCGGTGTCGGGCACCACGGCGTTGCGGCCGAAGGTCAGGTCGGCCAGCGAGCCCAGCACGTGCTCGGAGCTGCCGGTGGCCAGCACCACCCGGCCGTTCTTCACGACCACGGCACGGCCGTTGTCTTTGGTGCGGTGCTCCACGATCACGGGCAGGGTTGCGTCCTGCGCATACAGCACCACCGCACCATCGGAGAGCGGCGCGAGGTCGGCCACCTGCGGGATGGCGGCATTGAGCACGGCCGCGCCCTCGGACAGCACCACGTCCACCTGGGTGCGCATCACCTTGGTCATCTGGTCCTGCTCGTGCACGTCAAATTCGGCCAGCGTTTCTACGCCGTCCATGTCAGTCACCACGCCCACCTGGCAGCGGTCGTAGGCCAGGCCATCGCGCAGGATGGTGCGTGCGTCGCTTTCGATCACGGCGGCCTGCACCGTCTTGTTCATCAGCAGTCGATGCGCGGCTTCCCAATGAGCGCAATCCGTGGATTCGACGCAGCGGCGGTCCAGGAACAGCCCTTCGCGGCAGGCCAGGCCCGTGTGATGCCCGCTCAGGTGCAGCAGCCAGGCTACCACCCGCGCGATGGTCGCCGTGCCGCGCGTGCCTGCCACGCCCACCAGCGGAATCCGGCCGGCTTGGCCTGTGTCGTCTTCCGACGGGAACAGGTGCTCGGCAATGGCCTGCCCCACGGGGCGGGGCGCGCCCACGGCGGGCTTCAAGTGCATCAGCAGGCCGGGACCTGCGTTGACTTCCACAATGGCGCCGCCCTGGACGTGCAAGGGTTTGGAGATGTCCTTGGCGACCAGATCGATGCCCGCGATGTCCAGTCCCACGACCTTGGCCGCCAGCTGGGCGATGTAGGCCACCTCGGGGTGCACGTCGTCGGTGCAGTCCACGGCCACATTGCCGTTGCGCTGCACCACCACCTGGCGGCCCGCTGCGGGTACCGAGTTGGCGTCCAGATCCTGACGCTTGAGTTCCAGCTGCACCTTGGTGTCGGTGGCCAGGTCGATGATTTCGAGCGGGTACTCTTCTTCGTAGCCCCGGCGCGGGTCGGAATTGAGCTGGGTGTCGATCAGCTCCTTGACCGTGGAATGGCCGTTGCCGGTGATGCTCACCACCTCGCCCCGGGCCGCGGCCACGACCTTGCCGCCCACCACCAGCAGGCGGTGCTCGTCGCCGGGGATGAAGCGCTCGACCATCACGTCGCTGCCTTCGGGATAGGCCACGTGGTAAGCCGCTTCGATGTCTTCCTTCTTGCGCAGGTCCAGCGTCACGCCCCGGCCGTGGTTGCCGTCCGAGGGCTTGACCACCACGGGCAAGCCGATCTCCTGCGCGGCTTCCCAGGCTTCCTCGGGGCTGTTGACGACCTGGCCTTCGGGGATGGGTACGCCGCAGGATTTGAGCAGGCCCTTTGTCAGGTCCTTGTCGCTGGCGATGCCTTCGGCGATGGCGCTGGTGAACTCGGTCTCGGCGGTCCAGATGCGGCGCTGGCTGGCGCCGTAGCCCAGCTGCACCAGGTTGCCGTCGTTCAGGCGGATGTGGGGGATGCCGCGGTCGGTAGCGGCAGTGACGATGCACGCCGTGCTGGGGCCGAGGTACTGGTCGTCCACCTCGGTGCGCACGCGGGCCACCGCGGCCTGTACGTCAAAGGGCTCGTCGTTGATGGCCGCCATGATGAGGGCATGGCCCTGCGCCAGTGCCACGCGGGCCACGCTCTCGTCCCGCGCGCGGAACACCATGCGGTACACGCCGCGCTGGCTGGTGCTGCGCGTCTGGCCGAAGCCCGTGGGCATGCCCGCGAGGTTCAGCAGCTCAATGACGATGTGCTCCAGCACGTGGCCGCACCAGGTGCCTTCTTCCAGGCGCTGCAGGAATCCGCCGCGCTCGCCCACGCCGCAGTGGTGCTCGATCAGCGCCGGCAGCCAGGCCGTCAGGCGCTGATTGAAGCCCGGGATGGTGTGCGAGGGGTAGTCCTCCAGTTCGCCCAGGTCCAGCCAGACTTCCAGCACAGGCCGGTAGGTCCAGATGTTGGGGCCGCGCAGGTAGTTGATGCGAAGCAGTTGGATGTCGTTGAGTTTCGCCATTGGATTGCAGCGGGGTGGATGTCCGGCCCCGTAGGGGCTGGGCAGAAGAAAAGGATACTTTTGTGGACGAGGATTGTGCTCCAGTCCAGGGGAGGCGGCCGGTGTCAGCGGAATGGGCGCCGCGGGCGTTGTGTGAGGATGCCGTCCCTCTGTGGGGTGCAGTATCGGGGAGAATTCGCGCTTTCGCGAGATCGGTCACCGCAGGCAGCCGGGGGCGGAAATACCAACCAAAAATGCAACATCACCATTCTGTGGACGCCTCGGGTGTCTTTTCTGGCCCTGTGGGGGCCGATCTGCGGGTCATGCTCGCTCCCAAGGAAAACGTACTGGCCGCGCTGCAGGTTGACCTGAGTGCGGCGCTGCGCTTTGCGGCGGGCTGGGTGGTGGTGACTTCCGAGAGGCTGATGGCCTGCGACCCCGGCACGACGGCTTGGCGCAGCTGGCCTTTGGCAGACGGTCTGGCGCTCAAGCTGCACGACCATGGTGGCGTCGGCTCGCTGGAGCTGCACAACGCCCAGGAGCGTGTGGCGCTGTGGCGCTTTACCTTGGCCCACCATGCCCAGGCCTTGCGGCTGCTGCAGCGTTTCGAACAACAAAGCGCCCGGGGTGGCAACGGCGCCGAGGATGAGGCCGACGAACCTGCTTGCCCCACCTGCCATACCCCCCTGCCGCCCGACACCGACGAATGCCCTGCCTGCGCCCGCGCCCAGCCGCCCCAGACGTCCACCTGGGTGCTGCTGCGCCTGTGGCGGTTTGCCCGGCCCTACCGCAAGCAGTTGGCGGCCGGTTTCGCGCTCACGCTGGCGTCCACGGCCGCGACGCTGGTGCCGCCCTACCTCACCATCCCGCTGATGGACGACATCCTGATCCCGTTCCAGAACGGCAAGCAGATCGATCCGATGCTGGTGTTGCTCTACCTGGGCGGGCTGCTGCTGTCGGCCCTGCTGGCCTGGGGGCTGTCGTGGGCGCGCACCTACATCCTGGCGCTGGTGTCCGAGCGCATCGGCGCCGACTTGCGCACCACCACTTACGAGCACCTGCTGCGCCTGTCGCTCGACTACTTCGGCGGCAAGCGCACGGGCGACTTGATGGCCCGCATCGGCTCGGAAACTGATCGCATCAACGTTTTCCTGTCGTTGCATGCACTGGATTTCGTCACCGATGTGCTGATGATCTGCATGACGGCGGCCATCCTGTTCTCCATCAACCCGTGGCTGGCGCTGGTCACGCTGGTGCCGCTGCCCTTCATTGGCTGGATGATCCATACCGTGCGCGACCGCCTGCGCACCGGCTTCGAGAAGATCGACCGGGTGTGGTCCGAGGTGACCAATGTGCTGGCTGACACCATCCCGGGCATCCGAGTCGTGAAAGCCTTTGCGCAAGAAAAACGCGAAGCCCAGCGCTTTCGAGACGCCAATCAGCACAACCTGGAAGTGAATGACAAGCTCAACAAGACCTGGAGCCTGTTCACGCCCACGGTGTCGCTGCTCACCGAAATCGGCCTCTTGGTAGTGTGGGCGTTCGGCATCTGGCTGGTGTCGCGCAACCAGATCACGGTCGGTGTGCTCACAGCGTTCATTGCCTATATCGGCCGGTTCTATGGCCGGCTCGATTCGATGAGCCGCATCGTCTCGGTCACGCAAAAGGCTGCCGCCGGTGCCAAGCGCATCTTCGACATCCTGGACCACGTGAGCAACGTGCCCGACCCGGCCCAACCCGTCAAAGTGAACAAGGTGCAGGGTGCGATCACCATGCAGGGCGTGGGCTTCCGCTATGGTAGCCGCGCGGTCATCAAGGGACTGGACCTCGACATCCGCCCTGGCGAGATGATCGGCCTGGTGGGCCACAGCGGTTCGGGCAAGAGCACGCTGGTCAACCTGATCAGCCGCTTCTACGACGTGAGCGATGGCTCCATCCAGGTGGATGGCATTGACATCCGCCGCTTTGCCGTCGCCGACTACCGCCGCCACATCGGCCTGGTGCTGCAGGAGCCCTTCCTGTTCTTCGGCACGATTGCCGAAAACATCGCCTACGGCAAGCCGGATGCCACGCGCGAAGAGATCGTGGCGGCGGCCCGCGCCGCCCACGCGCACGAGTTCATCCTGCGCCTGCCTCACGGCTACGATTCGCTGGTGGGCGAGCGCGGCCAGGGCCTGTCGGGCGGCGAGCGCCAGCGCATCAGCATCGCCCGGGCGCTGCTGATTGACCCGCGCATCCTGATCCTGGACGAGGCCACTTCGGCCGTCGATACCGAGACCGAGAAGGAGATCCAGAAGGCGCTGGACAACCTGGTGCAGGGCCGCACAACCATTGCCATTGCCCACCGCCTGTCCACTCTGCGCAAAGCCGACCGCCTGGTGGTGATGGACCGCGGCGAGGTGGTGGAGGTGGGCCCGCACGACGAACTGATGGAGAAGCAGGGCGCCTACTGGCGGTTGTACGAAGCCCAGGCGCGCCGCGCCGAGGAAGACGCGCAAGCCGCGGGCGTGATCATCGACAGCAGCCTGCTGCACCCGGCCCACCCGGCGGGTAACCCCTGACGACCAGCAGTGCTGGAAACCGCCATGAACACCCCTTCCTTTTCGCCATCGCCTTCCGCTGCGTTCACCTTGGTGCGCAACCCTCATGGCCGTCTGACGCTCACCCTGCCTGACGGCACGGTCCACGAGGGCGTCACGCCTGTGCGGGCATTCCCGATCGCCGCGCCCGCCGAAGGGCTCTCGCTGATTGGCTCTGACGGCCACGAGTTGCTCTGGATCGACCGGCTGGATCAGTTGCAGGCTTCCGTCCGCCAGCTGATCGAAGAAGAGCTGGAAGTGCGCGAGTTTGTGCCCACTATCGAAAAAATCATTGAGGTTTCGAGTTTCTCGACGCCGAGCACCTGGCAGGTGGAGACGGACCGCGGTCCCGCCAGTCTTGTTCTCAAGGCCGAGGAAGACATTCGGCGCCTGGGCGGGCGCACCCACCTGCTGATTGCGGGGGGAGACGGCATGCAGTTCCGCGTCAAGGACACCGCGGCCCTGGACCGGCATTCGCGCCGTCTCCTCGAACGCTTCCTGTAACTCGCGCGCCGTCGCCTCTGTCCTTCAGGGGCCTTTTCGGAAGGAAGGCTCACTTTTCGCCAGTCCCGGCGGGTGGATGCCTGCCTGCATCCAGCGTCCTGTCGTCTTGTGTTGCAAAGACTGTTGCGCCCACACGTAATCAGTGGTGAGCACAATGCGCCCTGCGCACGCGGATCCAACCTTTACGTGCCGCTAAAAGAGGTGAAAAGATAGGTGTAAACCCTAGTTTTGGGTCAATCGGCGAAAAAGGCCTAAATTTCCCTTTCTTTTTGCCGTAATAGATTACGAAGACGGCGGAAAAGCATCCGCACTCCGTGTAGGTCAAGCTGATCCGTATCCATCCACCATTGGGGCCACTGCCATGCAAATGCCACCTGTCGACCGATCGCCGAGTTGGCGTCCTCAGGGCGCTGATTTGTATTCCACTGGCGCCTCTGGCGCGCCGCCGGTGCGGCCTATCAATGCCTCGAATCCTGTCGAGTCGATGGATCGGCTGGGTGAGGGCGCCATCGTGCGCGAGCCCGACAAGCCTTCTGCGCCTGACGTGGCAAACCGAGACTGGACCGAAGTCAAGAAGAAGGAGACCGTCGAAGAGCCTCCCGAGCCGCCGAAAGAGCCGATCTACAAGCAATTGCTGGAACTGATCCAGTCGATGTGGCGCGCCAGCGGCAGCGCGGTGGAAGTGGCGCAGGACATCAACAAGATGACCTTGCAGGAACGCATGGCCTTGCAAGTCAAGAACGAGCCGTTGACCTATTCAGATCCCAAGGTCAAGCGCACCGGCGGTTTGTAGTCGAGCCGGGGAGGCCGCAGCGACCGGTATCTTGGTTGATATGCTATTAATTTAATAGCTGTCAGCGCTTGTTAGGAAAGCGCAAGGCGCCGATTTGAAGTAGAAGCGTGCGGGGTTGAGGTTGCGGGACCCGCCGCAGGCCCCTTGGTTACCGCGCGGCCGGTGCAGGTGAAGCCGCAGCCTCGGCGGCCTTGTTGCGTTCACGTTCTGCGCGGTATTTGGCTGCGAACTCCCGCACCTCCTGGTACGACACATAGCCATCGTGGTCCGTGTCGGCGTCGTCAAACGCGTTGGCCAAACGGGGGAAAAGCTTGACCTCGACGCGGCTGAGCTTGCCGTCGCCGTTGAAATCCAGCATCTTGAACTCGCGCATGGCCTTGATCTCGCCTTTGGTGAGCGCGGCCTGGGCCTGGGGCTGGCCCTCGCCCGGGCCACTGGCGCCGCCTGCACTCTGCGGCGTGGAATCTGGGGATTGCGGCTGAGCCTCGGAGGCTGCGGCGGCTCCGGCGCCCGACAGGCCTGCCGCCACGCACAGGCTGGCCAGCCAGATCGAGGTCGTCAAGAAAAAGCGTTCACGCAAAACGGGCTCCTGGGTTTCACAGGTCAGCATGGTTGCACAGTTGGGTGACACGTACGCCGAATGCAACGCCGCACTTGCAAGCTTTCACGTTGCGTTGCAGGGATTGCAGGGCATTTGCCTGGCGACCGTTGCGCGTCGCGGCACGACTTGCAAAAGGCTTACCCCCCGACAGCCCGCTTCACGTTCGAAATGCCACTGCTCACATGGCCTGCAGGCACGTGCCGGGCGGCAGAGGTGACGTGGCCGGTCTGGTCGTCAAAGAAGAAGTCCGGCTCGAACTCGCGCAGGAAGGGCCCTTTCTCCAGGCCGCCGAGGAACATGGCCTCGTCCACGCTGATGCCCCAGTCGAGCAGCGTTCGCACTGCGCGCTCGTGTGCCGGGGCGCTGCGGGCCGTGACCAGCGCGGTGCGGATGCGCATGGTGTGCGATGCATGGGCCTGCTGCTGCAACTGGTGCAGCGCGGCCAGCAGCGGCTTGAAAGGGCCGCCCGCCAGGGGCTGGTTGGCCTTGTCCACCTCGTTTTCCTGAAAGGCCGGCAAGCCGCCCTCCTGGTACACCCGCTCGGCTTCGTCCGAAAACAGCACGGCGTCGCCGTCAAACGCAATGCGCACCTCGTTCGGAAACCGGTCGCCCGCAGGTGTGGAGTCGGTCATCACCCGCGCGGCCGGGAAGCCGATGGACAGTGCCTGGCGCACGTCTGCCTCGTTGGCCGACAGGAACAGGTGCGCGCCCAGCGGCCGCAGGTAGGCAAACGGGTCGCGCCCGCGCGTGAATACCCCGCGCTCGATGCGCATTCCTGCCGCCTGGGCCGATGCAAACACGCGCATCCCGCTGGCCGGATCGTTGCGCGAGAGCATGACCACCTCCACCCGTTGCACATCGGGCGTGTTGAACGCCAGCAACTTGCGCACCAGCGAAAACGCCACGCCCGGACGCGCGGGCTGGTGCACCAGCGCGAGCTGGTGGCGCATGTAGGCCTCTTCGTCGCCGGATTCGAAGAGCAGGTTTTCCTCTTCGAAGTTGAACAGTGCGCGCGAGGAGATAGCGACGACCAGCTTGTCGTCCAGCGTTACAGGCATCGGACTCGTCCTTGGCTGAGATTCATGGCGTCATCCCGGCGCGTTGTTCTGGGCGCGGGCAGGCCAGCGGCCGCCGCGCAAGGGCCGCCCCGCCGCGGTGGCGGCGTCCCCCTCGGGGGAAGGCGCGAAGCGACACAGGGGGCTTCATTTCACGAACTGGTTGAGCTGGATGATCGGCAGCAACACCGCCAGCACGATCAGCATCACGATCAGGCCCATGCCGACGATGAGCAGCGGCTCCAGGATGGTGGCGAGCGCCAGGGCGCGGCGCTGCACCTCGGTGGAAAGCTGTCGGGCCGCGCGCTGCAGCATCACGGGCAACTGCCCGGTCTGCTCACCCAGCCGGGCGAACATCGACAACAGGCCCGGGAAGCGCTTTTTCTGCGCCAATGCCGACGCCAGCGGCGCCCCTTCGCGCACCAGCACCAGCGCGTCCAGCGCATCGGCGCGCAGTGCGCGGTTGTTGAGCGTTTCCGCCGCGGCCTGCAGCGCCTTCAGGATGGGCACCCCCGCGCCCGCCAGCATCGCCAGCGTGCCCGCGAACCGGGCCGCGTTGTAGCCGCGCGCCAGCTTGCCCACCAGCGGCAGGTTGAGCCAGGCGGCGTCGAATTTTTCGCGGATATGGCCAAACGTCAGCGCCCAGCGGGCGCTAAAAGCTATAAAAATAGTAGCAATCAGCAGTGCCCAGCCATAGTTGCGCACAAAGGCGCTGATGCCCAGCATGGCCACCGTGAGGAAGGGCAGGGCGCGCTTGGTGCCCGCGAACACGCTGGCCACCTGGGGCACCACGTAGCCGACCAGGAACAGCACGATCACGATGGCCACGATGGTCACGATGGCCGGGTACAGCGCCGCGCCCACCAACTTGGCCTTGAGCGCCTGGCGCTCTTCAAGGTCGTCGGCCAGGCGCTCCAGCACCAGGCCCAGGTTGCCGCTGTGCTCGCCCGCGCCGATCACGGCGCAGTAGATGTCGGAGAACTCGCGCGGGTGCTGTGCCAAGGCGCGCGCGAACGTGGCGCCCGCGTTGACCTCCGCGCGCAGCGCCGCCACCAGGTGGCGCTGGCGCTCATCGTCGGCTTCTTCCGACAGTGCCGTGAGCGCCCGCTCCAGCGGCAGGCCTGAAGACACGAGTCCGGCGATCTGTCGCGTCCAGATCGCCAGCGCAGTGGCGCTGAAGACCGGCCGTGTGAAAAGCCGCTGGCCGAGGCCCGCGGCCTGCCCGTCGCGGGTCTGGCCGGTTTGCACCGGCTCCACGGCCAGCGGCACCAGCGCCTGGGCGCGCAGCAGGCTTCGCGCGGCCTTGGCGGTGTCGGCCTCCATGAGGCCCTTGCGGGTCTGGCCCTGGGCGTCCAGGGCTTCAAAGGAAAAAGCAGGCATGCGGGCGTGGGCAGTGAGAAGGCGGCAAGGGGCAACGCATCATGGCAAGCGAGGCCGGGCATGGCGTCCGGTGGCAGCCCATGATGGTATCCGCTTGCTGCCCCAGCCACGGAGCGAGCGATCTTTCAATCTGAAGTGTCGAATGTGCAATTTGCCCCGGCGAGCGTGCACACCTGCCAACCCTGCGCCATCTCCGCATTTGACAACGCTACGCCAGGCAATGGCGGGCATTCCGGCCTGCCGCGCCCATCGGAACTCGCGCCGTAGCCGCGCGAACTCAGGCTGGCGTGGGCTGGCCCGCCGTCCGCATCGCGCTGTGGGCCTGCGCTGCGATGTCCAGGGAGCGCAGGCGCAATGCCGGGTCGTACACGTCGCACACCAGCATGAACTCGTCCGCACCGGTGGCATCGGCCAGGCGTTCCAGGCCTGTGCGCACGGTGTCCGGGCCGCCGATCACGGCCGCGGCCAGAAAGTCGCCAATCGCGGCGCGCTCCTGCGGCTGCAGGTTGGCGGCGTAGTTCGCGATGGGCGGCAGCAGCCGGCGCCGGTCGCCGGTGAGGATGCCCAGCACGCGCTGGTAGGTGCTGCTGGCCAGGTAGTCGGCCTCTTCGTCGGTGGGCGCGGCGATCAGCGGCACGCCAATCACCACATAAGGCTTGGGCCAAGCGGCTGAGGGGCGATAAAGGTTGCGGTACAGCTCGATGGCCTGGTGCAGCAGGCGCGGCGCGAAGTGCGAGGCAAACGCATAAGGTAGCCCCTGCTGCGCCGCCAGTTGCGCTGAAAACAGGCTGGAGCCCAGCAGCCAGATGGGCACATTGGTGCCTGCGCCGGGCATGGCGATCAGGCGCTGCCCGGGCTCGGCAGGCGCCAGAAGGCGCTGCAGCTCGGCCACGTCGCGCGGGAAGTCCTCCTCGGTTTCCACCCGGTTGCGGCGCAGGGCGCGCATGGTGGTGGGGTCGGTGCCGGGTGCGCGGCCCAGGCCCAGGTCGATGCGGCCGGGATACAGCTCGGCCAGGGTGCCAAAGGCCTCGGCGACCACCAGCGGCGCGTGGTTGGGCAGCATCACGCCGCCGGAACCCACGCGGATGCGCGAGGTGCCACCCGCAATGTGCCCCACCAGCACGGCGGTGGCCGAACTGGCGATGCCGGCCATGTTGTGGTGCTCGGCCAGCCAGTAGCGCGCAAACCCCAGTTTTTCGGCGTGCTGGGCCGTGCGCAGGGCGATCTGCAGGGCATCAGCAACGGTGCCGCCCTCGCGGACGGCGACCAGGTCGAGCATGGAAAGGGTGGGGCGGCGGGTCGAATCGGTCATGCCGCGCATTGTCCGGTGCGCCGCCTCGATGTGCATCGATCCGGGCCAGAGTCGGCGTGCCTGGCAGGGTTGCCCCGGGGCAGAACCGTGCGAGCGGGCAAATTTTGGTAGCCAAAACCGTTGCACCCTCCCAAAATGTTTCCATCCGTATCTGGCGGCGCCGCTTCGGCGCAGCGCGGTGCGCGCTTTCACAGGGATGCAGCATGGGTTTTTTCAGCCGCCTGTTCAGGCTCCGGGAGCAAGACCCGACCAGCCCCGACACCACCTGGGCCATGGAAGACAACGGCAGCGAGCTGGTGCTCGACCCCGAGTACGCCGCCATGCTCATGACCGAGATCGACATCGACGCCGCCATTGCCAGCCACGAGCGCTGGCGCCTGCAATTGCAGGACATGGTCAATGGCCGCTCGCAGGAGGTGATGCGCCCCGAGCGCGTCTGCCAGGACGACCGCTGCGACCTGGGCCGCTGGCTCTACGGAACGGGGCGTGTGCGGCTGGGGCACTATCCGGCGTTCACCATGCTGGTGGCGCGCCACAAGTACTTTCACCAGCAGGCAGCCGAGGTGGTGATGGCGTTCCAGGCGGGCGAACAGCAAAAAGCCGTCCAGTTGCTCAACAGCAGCACCCGCCATGCGTCCAATCAGGTGCTGCTGTTGCTCAAGGAGCTCAAGCGAGGATTGGGGCGGTGAAACGCGCCGCTGGCGGCTGTTCGGCTGCGGCGGGGCTTTGCCCCAACATCGACACCAGGCCGTCCACGGCCGCCTCGGCCTGCCGAATCGACTCAGCCAGCCGTTCATCTGCGAACTCGTCGTACTCGATGGACGCGCCGTAGACATCGGTCACTCCCATGTACGCAAAGGCCGTGGAGATCGAGGGCTCCACATGGTTGCGGCCCGCCAGGCGGCCGCCCGGCTGATAGCCGTAGTCTCCCCGGGAAGACAGGACGACCAATCGCTTGCCGGCATCCGCCAGCAGCGGCCAATAGGGCTCTTTGCCCCGGCTCCGGTCGAAGCCGAACGTGCGACCCACCCGCACGATGTTGTCGATGTAGGCCTTGAAGGGCGCAGGAGGGCCGAAGTTGTACATCGGAACGCCTGCAACGATGAGCGTCGCTTCCTGCAACTCGTCGACCAACTGGTTGCTGAGTCGCAGTTCCTCGTCCATCCATTCCTCGCGCGATGCTTCGGGGGTGAACGCGGCGTGTATCCACCGGCCAGTGACGGGCGGTGGTGGGGCCAGGCCCACGTCCCGGTAGATCACTTTCGTGTCGGGGAACAGCGCAGTCCAGCGTTGGACAAATCGCGCCGTCAGACGTCGGGTGTGCGATCCGTGGGGCATGGAGCCCGATTGGCCGACGCGGGCGCTGGCGTCGATATGTAAGAGGGTGGTCATGATGGAATCTCCTTACAGATGAATGAAAATCACGTAGGAGAAGTTTGCTCAGCGTTGCTGACTGAGACAAACGATGATTTCTCAGGCAACAGATGATCTGAAATCATTCACCCATTTATTCCTGCATTCATCCATGCGTCTGCGACTCCCTTCCTTGAGCGCGTTGCGCGCGTTTGAAGCGGCAGCGCGTCTTGGCAGCTTCAAACTTGCGGCCGAGGAGCTCGCCGTTACCGCAACTGCCATCAGCCACCGGATTCGGGTACTGGAGGAGGATCTGGAGCGCCGTTTGTTTGTGCGCAAGGTGCGCGCGGTTGAGTTGACCGCGGACGGGCGGATATTGCAGGCGGCGGTCAGCAGCGGCTTTCACACCATGGCCGCAGCGATCGCGCAACTGCGGCAACCCGGCCGCGCAACGGTGACCCTGTCAACCACCCCCGCATTCGCCGCCAAGTGGCTGGTGCCGAAGCTGGGCGCCTTCCAGGCCGCCCATCCCGACGTTGATCTGCATGTGCATGCGTCCAATGCACCCGTGGATCTGAAGGCCGGCACGGTGGACCTGGCGATCCGCTATGGAGAAGGCCACTACCCGGGGTTGACGGCCACTTTGTTGCTGGAGGACCAGTTTGCGCCGGTCGTGAGCCCAACCATCGCGCCCATGGCGCGTCGCGACGTGTCGCAGTGGTCGTTGATCCACTTCGATTGGCATCGTCCACCGCGGGTCGCTCTGGGGTGGGATGCCTGGGCTCGCGCGGCAGGCCGCCAGCCTTCCGAGCTGCCGGGCGGGGGAGTCCGGTATTCGGAGGAAAGCCATGCGATTCAAGCGGCCGTGGCGGGCCAGGGAATTGCGTTGGTGAGCCTGCTGCTGGTGGAGGAGGAATTGCGGCTGGGGCTCTTGCAGGTGGCTGCAGAGCCCGTGCTCCCCGCCCTGTCGTACCACCTGCTCAAGTCCAGCCATCATCCTCCCTCCGAGGCTGTGTCCGTGGTGGAAAGCTGGTTGAAGCGGATCAGCGGGACGACCGCCTAGCCGAGCTGGGATGGGTGGTCCGAACCCATTGAACAGGTGCGCGATGGATCCCAGTGGCGGCTGCACCGCAGTCCGCCCACCGGCCACAGCATCGATACACAGTTCTTACATCTGCAGACATGCGTGCCGTGAAGAAATGTCCTTCGCGTGGCTATCCTTCGGCGCGCGTCAAACCATTGCTTGCAGTGGTTGCGCAAAAACACAATCGATCGATTCAAGACCAATCAAAGAAGCTGACGCACGTCAGAGAGGGAACCCCGATGGACCGCCGTAAATTGTTGACGCTCGCAACCCTGGCTTCCGGCGTGAGCGCCGTATCGCCCGTGTGGGCACAGTTTGACCTGGGCAAGATGCTGGACGCAGGCAAGGATCTCGCTAAATCCGAAAGCCTGTCGGACGAAGAACTCAAGAGCGCGTTCGACCAGATGTCCGCCGAGATGGACAGCCAGAACCAGGTGGCCCCCGCAGGCAACCCCTATGCCAAGCGCCTGGGAAAACTCACCTCCGGTCTGGGCACCCACGACGGCCTCAAGATGAATTTCAAGGTCTACCTCACGCCCGAGATCAACGCCTTCGCCATGGCCAACGGCACCATCCGCGTGTATTCGGGCCTGATGGACAAGTTCACCGACGACGAGGTGCGCTACGTGATCGGCCACGAGATCGGCCATGTGAAGGCCGGGCACACCAAGGCCCGCATCCAGACCGCCCTGCGCACCAGTGCGCTGCGCAATGCGGTGGCGTCCAGCAACGGCAAGGCCGGCGCCATTGCCAGCTCGCAGCTGGGCGACCTGTTCGAGAAAGTGGTGCGTGCCCAGCACTCGCAAAGCAACGAGCGCGAGGCCGATGACTACGCCATGGCCTTCATGAAGGCCAAGCGCTATGACAGCAAGGCATGCGTCAGTGCATTGGAAAAGCTGGCGGCCATGTCGGGTGGCGACTCGACCAGCTTCCTGTCGACCCATCCGTCTCCCAAGGAACGCGCGGACCGGATGAAGACGCAGGTCGCCTGACTTTTTTGTGCCGAAAAATGCCTGATGGGGCTGGGTACCGCGCTTTGGGGCGCGGTATTTTTTTGTCCGCGCGTACCAGCGTCCCGGTATCCGTGCAGAGGGGCGGAGGCGAACCTGCCTGTATCGCGTCTGGCGCGCGCCGGCAGGTCAGTAGCTGCGCCCGCCCTTGTACATCGCGTGCTGGCGCCGGTTCAGCGTGGCGGCTTCCCCCAGCCGGCCCATGGCCGCACCGGCATGCGCGTGCGTGATGGCCAAGCCCAGGCCGTCGGCCGCGTCGGTGCCCGGCAGGCCGGGCAGGTTCAGCAGGCGGCGCACCATCTCCTGCACCTGGCTCTTGGCCGCGCGGCCATGGCCGACCACGGCTTTTTTCATCTGCAGCGCGGTGTACTCGGCCACGGGGAGGTTGCTGGCCACCAGGGCGGTGATGGCGGCGCCGCGGGCCTGGCCGAGCAGCAGGGTGGACTGCGGGTTGACGTTGACGAAAACGATCTCCACCGAGGCCACGTCGGGCTGGTAGCGCGCAGCGACTTCGGTGATGCCGTCGAACAGGATCTTGAGTCGGCCCGGCAGGTTGCCCAGGGCCAGGCTGGTGGTGCGGATGGTGCCGCTGGCCACGTAGCTGAGCTTGTGGCCATCCACATCCACCACGCCAAAGCCGGTGGTCTGCAGGCCGGGGTCGATCCCTAAGATGCGCATTTGCTATTTAATTGATAGCTTCCGGCGCTTGATGATCAAGCGCCAGCGTCCAATTTGATTCAAAGCCCGAAATACCACCGGGCAGAGTGGAAGAACACCGGGGCCGCAAAACACAGCGCATCCACGCGGTCGAGCAGGCCGCCAGCGCCGGTCACCGACATGCCCTGCATGCCCCAGCTCGTGATGCCGCGGTCGCGCTTGAGCGCTTTCATCACCAGGTGCCCCAGGCTGCCTGCCACGCAGGCCAGCAGCGCCATGCCCAGCGCCTGGCCGGGCTTGAACGGCGTGATGAAGGTGAGCAGCCCGCCCACCAGCCCGCCCACGGCCACGCCGGCCAGCCAGCTCACCCACTGAAAGCTCTGGCTCACCTGTGGCGCCACCGGCTTGTGCGGGAAGCGCCGGCCCAGCAGATGCTGCACCACCATGCAGGTCTGCACCACGAACACCAGGAAGAACACCAGGAACGCACCCTTGCCGCGGTAGCCCGGAAAGTCCAGCAGCAGCAGCGCGGGCACATGGCTCATGCCGTACACGCAAACCATGATGCCCCACTGCAGTTTGGCATTGCGCTCCAGGAAGCGCTGCGGGTCGTTGGCCAGCGCGCTCACCACGGGAATGGCCAGGAAGACGTAGACGGGGATGAACACCGTGAACAGGTCGAAGTGCTTGCTGCCCACGATCCAGAACTGCAGCGGCAGCACCACAAAGAAGGCCAGCACCAGGCTGCGGTGGTCGCCGCGGCGCGTGGGCGAGAGCGTGATGAATTCGCGCAGCGCAAAGAAGGCCACGATGGCGAACAGCACCGTGGCGACGGTTTCGCCCAGCACCCAGCCCACCCAGAACACGGTGGCCATCATCCATGAGGTCTTGAGCAGGCCCCAGAAGCGCTTGGCCTCGAGCGCCTTGGCTTCGGATTCGGGATCGTCGCTTGCATGCTCGCGCAAGTTGCGCACGAAGGCCCATACGGTGACGATGGAGAGGATGCCGAACACGACCAGGAACAGGGCCCCGATCTGCTGGGTGGTGGTGAGATTGCGCAAGAAGTTGTTCATGGCCGTGCCGCTCCCCATGGAGCAGTCGCGGGCAAACGCGTAGTCAAATAGTCGGGCGAAGGGCGCTGCATGCTCAGACCTCCCGCAGCGCGATCACGGCGCGGCGTGCGCGGTCCAGAAAGGGTCGGCGCTCCTCGCCCGGCTCCAGCTGGATGGGCGCGCCGAACGTCACCGAGCACAGGATGGGAACGGGTACGACCTCGCCCTTGGGCATCACGCGCTGCACGTTGTTGATCCAGGCGGGCACCAGGACCACTTGGGGGAACATCTGCGCCAGCTTGAACAGGCCCGACTTGAACGGCTGCGGCTCATCGCCATGGCCGCGCGTGCCTTCGGGAAAGATCACGATGGAGTCGCCGCTTTCCAGCGCCCGCACCAGCGGGGCCAGGGGGTCGGATTCCGGCAGGGCAGCGCGCAGTTCTTCAGGCGCCGGCGCGCGGGGCAATGCTTCGGGCGAGGGGTCGGGGCCGCCGGCCATGGCGGTGTCGGCGTCTGCGGAGGCCGTGGCCAGGGCCGCGAGCACGCCGACGGGCTCCGTCGCGACAGGGGCTGCGGGGCGTGCGGGCGTGGCCTGCCGGTCCACGTACACCGCGTTGAAGACGGCCGTGGTGATCCATTGGCGAAAGGGCGTCTTGGTCCAGTAGTCCTTGGCCGCAATGGGGCGGGTGATGCTGCGCAGTTCTTCGGGCAGCGCGGCCCAGATCAGCACCATGTCGGCGTGGCTCTGGTGGTTGGCAAAGTAGATGCGCTGTTCGGCCTTGGGTGGGCAGCCATACCAGCGCGCCTGGGAGCCGGTGAGGAACCGCACGATTCCCAGCAAAAGGACACTCATCAACTTGGCAAGCATGGCGCGGATGATACGGGGGCACGGCGGGCGTCCGCGGAGCGCCTGCGCGGCGCGTGCCACACGGCTGCGTCTTCAGCGCCGGCGGAAGCGCTTCGATGCCCGCGCGAGCAGCCCCAGCAGCAGCGCGAGCGCGCCCAGCGCCGCGCCAGACAAGGTCGGGATGGAAGCCGGCCCTGGGGGCGGCGCGCCGACGTTCACGGTGAAGGTGTCTCCCGCCCAGGTCCACACGTAGCTGCCGGGTGTGAGGCCCAGGGCTGCGATGGTGGTGGCGTTCCACACCGCCGACGAGCTGAGGGGGGCACCGGAGACGTAGCCGGTTGGGACAAAAAACTCCCCGACAACCCCCCGGATTCCCACCAGATCGCCAGAGGATGAACTGGCAGGCACCAGGGCACCGGGGCCGAACGCCACGGGACCCACGATGTTGGCGTACCTGTCCGCACTGCCGGCGACGCCGGTGTGCAGCAGGCCAAACGTGGGCGCCATGAGCGCCACAGTGGCGCCCACGCCGGCTCCCACCGTGCCGGCCAGGTTGAGGCTGCCACTGCCGCTGGCAAGGACATTTCCGCTGCTCTCATAGATGTACGCCGTGTATGCCGCATGGGCACTGCCGGTGAGCAGCAGGGCCGCAGCTGCGGCCAGGGAATGCGCAGTCTTCATGCGTGGGCCTCCCGGGGGATGAGAGATGCACCGTGACTGTAGGCCAGCTGGCGTTGCGGGTGGGCGCTCGCCTGCGATCTCGCAGGGTCATCCGATCGGCGATGTAGGGGGCGCGCTACACCCAGATCCGGTACGCCCAGAATGCCTCGTGGCCGTAGATGCCCTCGTACAGCGCCTGCGGCGCGTAACCGGTGATGCGGCGCGTGACGCGGCACAGGTGCGACTGGTCCGAGAACCCGGCGCCCGCTGCCACGTCGGCCCATTTGACCGAGCCCTGCGCAGCGTCGGCCGCGATGGTGTCGAAGAACGCCTGCTCGGCTTTGCCAAAGCCCCGCAACTCCCGCAGGGGCAGCCCGGCCCAGCGCTTGATGCGCCGCTCCAGTTGGCGCAGGCTGCGGCCGGGCGCGGACAGGGCGGCCCGCTGCGCCAGGTGCGCAGCCCAGTCGCCGTAGCGCAGTGTGGGCAAGGGCTGCGGAGGGCGGCAGGCGTGCCAGCGGGGTTCCAGAAAGTCCTCCAGCTGCTGCAGGCGGGCCGCGTTGTCGGGCAGGCTCTGCACCGCTTCGCACAGTGCCATCCAGTCGGGCGGCAACACGGATTGCGCGTCCACCATGCAGTCGGTCAGTGCGCCGGGGTCCACGCCGGTGAGCTGGTGCAGCGCGTCCGGCATGAACATCACCATCATCGCGTGTGTGGGCCCGTCGCAGTAGCTGGAGGTGGGGCGGGTCTGCGGGCCAGCCAGCACCCAGCGGCCGGGGTAGGCCTCGCGCGGGCTGTGCTCCGTGGGCATGGTGTCGGGGCGCTCGGCCACCAGGGCTTCGCTGCGGCCTTCAAACCACCAGCTCAGGCTGCACAGCGGTGACGCCGGAAAACGGTTGATGCGCTGTGCGTCGCTGAGCGTGTAGCCCACCGTGTTGCGCGCCATGGCGGCCCGCACGCAGGCCGACAGGCTGGCTCGCGGCAGCCACAGCTGGCCCGATGGGATGAGCGCCGCCGGATGGCGCGGGGACGGAGGGACCAGGGTTGCCATGCGGCAGGAGTGTAGGGCGTGGCGCGCACGCCCAAACCGCCGACGCCCGGCGACGTGCGCCCCTCCGGCTTGCACTGCGCGGCGCAGCTCAAGGCGGCCGCCGCAGACCGTTCACTTCTATTTGCACACAAAGCTGTCCGCGCTTTCCAGGTCCTGCGCGCCGGCAATCAAGGTCGCTTGCTGGGGGTAAGGGCACAGCGGGCGGGTGCGTTTCGCAGGCCAGTTGCGCAGGCGCACGTCGGGGTCCGCGGGGTTCACGCTGGCGATGATCTTGTCGGGCGCCTGGCCTTGCTCCACCCAGCGTTCCAGCGCGGCCAGCATGTTGAAGCGGTCCGTGGCGGGGCCGCCGCTGCAGTGGTTCATGCCCGGCACCAGGAAGAGGCGGGCGTAGGAGCCGGCATTCGCGTCGCTGCTGGCCAGGGCCTGGTACCACTCGACGGAGCGGTGTGCCGAGAAGACGGGATCGGCGGTGCCGTGGTACACGATGAGCTTGCCTGCGCGGCTCTTGAGGGCAGCGAGCTGGGGGTCCGGCGGGTTCATGAACTCCAGCGCGCTTTCCTTGAACACATTGGAGCGGCCGAAGATCTTGGGGGCGTCCGTGTCCATGCTGAACCGCAGCTGGTAGCCCAGGCCGGCATCCGCGAGAGACGGTGCATCCGGCGGCGAGGTGAAGATGTAGCCCACGGCGCCCGCGCCGATCAGCGTATTGAACGGCAGCGGCGCAATCGGCGCGGCCTCCAGCTTCCAGAAGCGCCAGTTCTCGCCCGCCACGCCCGGGTCCCAGGGGAAGTTGGTGTAAAGGCTCTGGCCCACGCTGTTCTTGACGCCATCGAACACCTTTTGCAGGGCGTTCTTCTGCACGGTCGGAAGGCAGTTGGAGGTCGCACCTCCCGTGCACGCCGGGACATCCCGCGCAAAGTCAAAGGCTGCCTGGCAGGCGGTCCGGTTCTGCACGATGCCGTCCTCGGCGCCGTCCAGGGCATCGCATTTCGCGAGGATGCGGCTGCCCACGAAATCCATGGTGGCCTGCGGGAACGCGTCCTTGGGCAGTTGGCCTGACCCGGCCGCCTGCATGAACTGTTGCGTGTCCCAGATCTGCTGCACGGCCGCTTTGGGCAGGTCGTAGCCTGGATTGCCGGCCACCAGCCCGTCGAACTGGTCGGCAAACCGCGACGCCGCCACCATTGCCCCGCGGCCGCCGTTGGAGCAGCCCAGGAAGTACGAGCGCTCCGGCGCGCGGCCGTAGGCCAGTTTCACGATCTGCTTGGCCGCCGGGGTGACGCTGCCCACGGCGTTGTATCCGTAGTCGGACCGCGCCTGCGGGTCGAGCCCGAACGTCGCATCGGCCTGGCCCGTGGCGTGCCCGCCATCGCTGCTCACCACCGCATAGCCCTGGCGCAGCGCGTTGCTGTCGGTGTTCCAGAGCTTGCCCAGGGCCGGGGCCAGCACACCGTCCGTCCCTTCGCCGCCCTGGTACAGGAACTTGCCGTTCCAGGTTTTGGGCATGCGCACTTCGTAGCCGATGGCGTACGGTTTTCCGTCCATCCCCGTGCGCTCGTTGAGTGTGCCGGTGACCTTGCAGTGGGCCGGGTAGTTTTCAGTGGCGGAGCCGTCCGATTTCTCCGGAACAGACGTGGAGCTGCTCACCTTGATGCCCGGGAGCTTGAGGGTTTCCGTGGTGATCGATTCGCAGGCCACGGGCACGGCGCCGTCCCCGCTGCCGCCTCCGCAAGCCGCCAACAACGCGGCCACCGCGGCCGCGCCCGATGAACGGCGGATGAAATGAATGTGGGTGTTCGCCATCAAATTTGTCTCCTCCTCGATCTCTTGCCGAGGCGGAAACGAATTTAGGGCGGCGGGTGGGCGCTGTCTTGGCGCTTCAGGCCACGTTTGCGCAATCAGGACATCGAAGTACGTCGGCCACGAAACGCTGTGGGGGAGCACCCCGTGAACCGCCGAAACGTCCGCGACAGCTGGCTTTGGTCGGAAAAGCCCACCTGCTGGGCGACCTCTGCCAGGGGCATGCCTTGCGACACGAGAATCCGCGCGCGCTCCACCCGCTGGCGCAGGATGTACTGGTGCGGCGGCATGCCCATGGTTGCGCTGAACGCCCGGCTGAAGTGCCGCACGCTGACCCCTGCGTCCCGGGCCAGCTCGGCCAAGGCCAGCGGCGTGTCCAGGCGGGCCTCGATGCACTCCAGCACGCGCCGCCGGGCCGCCGGAGACAGGCTGCCCGGTGCCATGGCCTTGTTGCCATCCTCTTGTGGGCGAACATGCGCGAGCAATGCCGCCACCAGCAAGTCTCCCGCCATGGCGCCGGTGGGACTGCTCTCCAGAATGTCCATGCGCATCGCATCCATGAGCGATTCCGCAGAGCGGCCCAACGCGAGCGGCGTGCCTTGCAGCATGGCGCCAATGGTGTGCCAGGGCTTTTCCAGCACCGCTTCAACATGCGCAGGATGGACGAAAAGAAACTGCCTCGCTCCGCCGCCCGACCATTCAAACCGCTGTTCTTCACCGGGTGCCCACACCCGCAGGCCGGGCAGTTCGGTACTCCAGGCGTGGTGGTGGGAGTCGGCCTTGCGGAACCGGAACGGGACCAGGGTCCGCTGAAAACAGAACAGCTGGTGCGCATGGTCCACCACACCTTCGTCTGCCGCGACCAGATCGGTAAAGAACGCGCCTCGCCACGGCGCGGCACTGCTGTCCGCAATGAATCGCGGCATCTGGGAGACGTTGAAGAGCCCGATGGGGCCCTGGATCCGGTCCATACCGAAAGTGGTTGAGCAGAGGGCGGGCCCATTATTGGAGGGGATGTGTCCATGCCCTGCTGGCGCTTTCCCTAGGGCTCCTCTGCACGCATCGCGCGGTAACTGTGCACAGCAGACCGCCCGAGTCTGCAGATGCACGCGGCGCGTTGTTTCGCGCCGAGTTCCCTGACGGCGGCGCGTGGGTTCACCGTGCGGTGCCCCTGAGAGACGATGTCGAATTCGTTCAATACCTGTGCGTTGTTGCATCGCACCATGCAGGCCATGAACCACGCCAGCAACACCGCGACGCCCTCGATCCCCGCGGCATCTGCCGCCCCCGCCCCCATGGCCACAGCCGCACGCCCCGCACCCGGCGGCCCGCCCAGCCGCTGGTGGGGGCTGCCCCTGCTGGCGGCCATGCGGGCCGACTACCTGGGCTTCGTCACGCGCCTGCAGCGCGAGCATGGCGACCTGACCCGCATGCGCCTGGGCAACGAAGACGCGTGGGATCTGCTGTCGCCCGACCTGGTGCGCGAAGCGCTCGTCACCCATGCGGACCGGTTGATCCGCTGGGAGCGCGGCATCGCCGTGTTCGAGCAGGTATTTGGCCAGAGCGTGCTGGTGACCGAGGGCGACACCTGGCAGCGCCAGCGGCGCATGCTGATGCCTGCGTTCACCCCCAAGCGCGTGGCTGGCTACGCCGAACTGATGACCGACGCCGCCCGCAGCGCGCTCGATGCCGCCGTGCCCGCCGGGCAGGCCGAAGCCCTGGTGCCCATGGAAACGCTCTGGACCGACGTGGCCATGGATGTGATCCTGCGCACGCTGTTCAGCGAATCGGCCCAGGCCGATGCACGCGATGCCGCCTGGGCCACGCAGACGCTATCGGAAACCGCGTTCCGCGAGATGTTCCTGCTGTTCACGCTGCCCGACTGGCTGCCCCTGCCGGGCAAGGCCGCCAAGCGGCGCGCGATGAGGGCGCTCAAGGGGCTGGTGCAGCGCCACATCGATGCGCGCCGCCATGAAGAGCATGGGGCCGCGCCCCGCACCGACCTGCTGCACATGCTGCTGGCATTGCGCGACGAAGCTACCGGCGAGCCCCTGTCGTCCCAGGAAGTGTTCGACCAGTGCATGGTCACCTTCCAGGCCGGGCACGAGACCAGCGCCACCACGCTGTTGTGGTGGAGCCGCCTGATGGCCGAACACCCCGAAGCCGCCCAGCGTGCGCAGGCCGAGGTGGACAGCGTGCTGCCTTCCGGCCAGGCGCCCGGCCCCGAGCATCTGGCCCGGCTGCCATTTCTCACAGCCACCCTCAAAGAGGCACTGCGCCTGTACCCACCCATTGCCGCACTGATGACCCGCCGCACCACCGCGCCCATAACGCTTGGCGGCGTGGAGGTGCCCCAGGGCGCCATGCTGCGCATCACACCCTGGGTGCTGCATCGGGACGAACGCTGGTTTGCGCAGCCAGACCGGTTTATGCCCGAACGTTTCTTGGACGACGCCCCGGCCATCCCCAAGGGCGCGTGGATTCCGTTTGGCCTGGGGCCACGCGTGTGCATCGGGCAGCATTTTGCGATGCTGGAGATGACGCTGCTGTCAGCGATGCTGCTGCGGCGGTACCGGTTGGGGTTGCCGGAGGGGGCGGTGGCGTGCGTGCCGAAGCTGCAGGTGACCTTGCGGCCAGGGGCGCCGGTGGCTCTGCGGTTGGTGCGGCGCTGAAGGGCGGTCAATCGGCTGACGGCGCGCGCGACCGACGATGCAGCCCGTGGCCCGGGTCAGCCTCCGGGCGGTCACGGCAGTTCAGCGCTTCCCATCCGCGCCAGGATGGTGCGCGTGCGCCCCGCCAGATAGGCTGACCCGGGCGTCTTCTCAAAACGCTTAGGTGCGGGCAGCATCACCGCCAGGCGGGCCGCCTCGGCCGTGCCGAGCTTGCTGGCGCTTTTGCGGAAGTAGTGCTGAGCGGCGGCCTCGGCACCGAACACGCCGTCGCCCCATTCCACACTGTTCAGATAAATCTCCAGAATGCGCTCCTTGCTCAGCAGCTGCTCCAGCAGCAGCGTGAGCACGAACTCTTGGCCCTTGCGCAGCAGCGTGCGTTCGCCCGAGAGCAGCAGGTTCTTGGCCAGCTGCTGCGTGATGGTGGAGCCTCCCCGGATCTTGGGAGCGCGCACGGGGCGTTCGGGCGCACGCGCCTGGGCCTTGCTGGCCAGGGCTTCGGCCTTGGCGTTGCGCTCCCAGGCCTTTTCGATGGCGTTCCAGTCCACGCCGTCGTGGCTCACAAACCCATCGTCTTCCGATGCGATCACGGCGCGCTTGAGGTGGTCGGAGATGCTGGCGTAGGGTACCCATTGCTGGCGCCAGCGCACCCGCCCGGTGCTGGACAGCTGGGCCCAGGCCTCCGAGCGCTGGAAGCTGGTGGATTCCGGGTCGATGACCATCATGGCCGCAATGCGGACCGCAAAGAACAGCTGCAGCGCCACGAAGGCGATCACCACCAGTCCCAGCCAGCGCAGCACGGCTCTCATCGCGGTGTGTCTCCCCGTGTTTGGTGTTGTTGCTTGAATTGTCAGAGGGCCTGCTGCATTTCCTGCAGCACCTGGGCCGACGGCGGGCGCACGCCGCGCCACAGCAGGAAGGCTTCGGCCGCCTGCTCCACCAGCATGCCCAGCCCGTCGCGCGGCACCGCGCCGTGCTGGCGTGCCCAATCCAGAAAACCCTGCGCGGCGGGGCCGTACATCATGTCGTAGGCCAGGCAACCCGGGCGCAGCACGCTCGCGGGCACGGGCACCTCGGCACCGGCCAGGCTGCTGGCGGTGGCGTTGATGACCACATCAAAATTGGCCTTCAGCGCTTGTGGGGTAAGCGCAATCAGCTCTGATTTTTGTAGCGATGCCAACGCGGCATGCGACTGCACCAGCGCCTGGGCCTTGGCCAGCGTGCGGTTGGCCACGGTGATGTGGCGCGCCCCGGCCAGCAGCAGCGGGCCCAGCACGCCGGCAGCGGCGCCGCCTGCGCCCACCAGCAGCACGTCGCGACCGGCCAGCGGCACGTCCGCGTTGCGCGTGATGTCGGCCACCAGGCCCAGGCCGTCGGTGTTGTCGGCATAGATGCTGCCGTCGGATGCGAAGCTCAGCACGTTGGCGGCGCCGGACAGGCGCACGCGGTCGCTGCAGGTCGTGGCGAGGGCCTGGGCCTCGAACTTGAAGGGCACGGTGATGTTGCACCCGCGCCCCCCCTCGGCCACGAAGTCGCGCACGCCCTGTGCAAAACCATCCAGCGCGATCAGGCGGCGCTCGTAGCGCAGGCGCTGGCCCGTGAGTTCGGCAAAGCGGGCGTGGATGGCGGGCGAGCGGCTGTGGGCCACGGGGTTGCCCATCACGCAGTACAGGTCGGGGGGGAGAGGCGAAGAGGTCATTCGAACAACAAGGGCTGCATGCAGTGGGCGGGTCGGACCGGGGCCGCCGCGGAACTGGCTTTGCCAGGCCGCTGGCGGCGTCCCCTTGGGGGAAGGCGCCGCAGGCGACTCAGGGGGGTTACCTCACGCTGGTTTCGAGGGTCTGGTCGCGTGTGAACTTGAAGCGCGCCACCATGGCGATCTGGTCGGCTTTCTTGCGCATGTCGGGGCCGAACGCGCCAAAGGGGCCGGCGGCGCGGGCAATGGCCTCGGCCCGCCGGTCCAGCGTGCTGTTGCCCGAGCCTTGTACCACCTCGGTTTCGAGCACCCGGCCGTCGTGGTTGACGGTCACGATCATCGTCAGCTCGCCATACAGCTTCTTGCCGCCTTGTTCGGGGAAGTTCTCGGTGCCCTTGTCCTCCACCTTGCGGCGCAGGCTGTCGTAGTAGATGGCGTAGGCCTCTTCGCGCGTGGCGGGGCTGATGTAGCGCTTCTTGGGGCGCGAGTTCTCTTCGTTGATGCGCTTTTCGATCTCGGCCAGCAGCTTGACCAGCTGGCGGCGCTTTTCCTGCTCGTTGGCCTGCTCAGCGCTTTGGGCGGCCTGGCGCGGGTCCGGCACCGGCATCGTTGCCAGCTGCTTGCGCAATTGGGCCAGCAGCTGCGCCTGCTGCTCCTGCATCGCGTCCATCTTGCGCTGCGCTTCTTCGAAGTCGTCGCCCACGGTTGTCAGCGCGGTGTAGGGCAGGGGGCTGGTGGCGCGGCCCTTGTCGGCATCGCCGCCGCCGGCCAGGCTGGCCTGGGCGATGGCCTGGGCCTTGTCGGGGCGTTCGTTGGACTTGGCGTTGACCAGGATGACTTCGAGCGGCGTGTCCTCGAACACGCGGTTGAAACCCTCGGGGTCGATGAAGCGCACCGAGATGAGCGCGGCGTGCACGGCCACCGAAACGCCCAACGCGAGCTGCAGCGTGCTGAAGGTGCGGAGGAAGGCAGGGAGTTTCATCGCCGGCAATTATCAGGTCGTATCGGGGGCGCCTTCAGCGGTCAGGGGGCGGGGGCAGGGGTGGCGTCGGCGGGCGCCTCGTTCACATCCACCGCAATGGCGATGGGGCCGGCGACGGTGTCGTCCTCCTCCTCGGCATCGTCCACCGGACCGTCGTTGCTGGCGTCTGCCGGGTCGTCCAGTCGCTCGATCACGGTGCCGTGGATGTCCAGCGTGATCTCGTCCACCTCGCCCAGCTTCACCTTCAGGCGCGCGCCGCGCGGCAGGTTCTGCGCGCCCAGCACGGGGAAGACCAGCGGGATGTCGTCGGCGCGGACCAGGAAGCTGCCGCCCGGGCCTTCCTTGAACACGGTGGCGTTCAGCTCGGTGATGCCGTTCTGCTCCACGTATTTCAGCGTCCAGAAGCGCTCCATGCCGGCTTGGTAGCCGTTGTAGGCGCTGTAGGCGGCGTCAAAGCTGCTGATGATGGAGAACAGATCGGCGTCCTTGGGCTTGAAGGGCGCGGCCCGCGGCGGTCTTGCCGTGGCGGGCGCAGGCAATGATCTGCCACTGGTTGACCAGGTCGGTGTAGCGGCGCAGGGGCGAGGTGGCCCACGAGTACGCCTTCACGCCGATGCCCGCA
>Ga0307408_100000118_pt1 | contig 86912 bp, 84 predicted proteins | sample 322Cmetagenome_FD_202116 | JGI IMG/M metagenome (GOLD analysis project Ga0307408, IMG submission 202116) | Maize rhizosphere microbial communities from greenhouse at UC Davis, California, United States - 322HYB-C-3 | ecosystem: Host-associated > Plants > Roots > Rhizosphere > Soil | place... | reverse complement strand
AATGACGCGATCAAACGTGATACATCAACCACACGTACTAAGGAACAACAAATTAACCACGAAAAGATCGTTAAGAAGTATGGAGAACAATGGGACTTCTGCAAGTGTATAGTTGCATTGGATTCTATTGACGATGCAGTTCAGGGTGGAAATACCACTGAAGAACTATTTGATCGCTGGACCCATGTCGATAATAAGTGTAAGGAAATAACGACGTTTGACAATCAAACACCGGATGAGCGCTCAAAGCACGAAAAACGTGTGGCGCGCTGTTTAAAAGAAGCAGGGATCAAAAGATAATTTCTGACTTACTCTCTTAATCCTGCTGGTGACTGAATGCTTTCTCTGTAAGCGGAATAGGCGCAGCGGAGTCGAAGTCACCTTCTAAAACGTTTTCTTCTTCTGTTGTAATTCAATGCTAAGTCCAAGATAGAAGTTCCGTCCTTGCTGCGGAATTCCAATATTCTTCAATGATGACAAATGGTTCATGTATCTTGTGTTTGTCACATTTTTGACACCGCATGTGAAGTTTATTTTGTGGCTTGATTTCTCTTCGTCGCTTAATAAAAGTGACATCCCAAGATCCAGTAGAGAATAATCACTTGTCCTTGTTTCAAAATCTGAAATTCTGTCCTGCTTGAAATTGTAAGAGTACTGAACAACGAAGAAACCTGCATTTGGTCCATAATTCGAATTGGAACCCATAGGAATCTTAATCGTTGTACTTATTCTTGACTGCGGAATAAAAGGAAGAGAAGTTCCCGAATGGTGTTCTCCGCGAACATAGGAATAATTAACCTCTAAATGTAGTCCGTCAATCGGGTGCGGGTGAATATGAAAGCCGGCATCAATTCCATACAAAGAAACGTTGTTTGCCTGGGAATATTGGTACACCGGACGTTCATCTATTACAGAATCAATTGGATTTAAGTATATATAATTGTTGATCTGGTTGTAGAACGGATTGATGACTAACGAAAAATGTTCTTTTGAATATTCGTAAGTAACATCCACCTGGGTGGCGTTTTCCGTTTTTAAGGCCTTTGAGCCGATCTCGTATCTTAAAGCTCCTTCATGTGCTCCGTTGGCCAGCAATTCTGAAGTGTGAGGTGCACGGAAACCCGATGAAAGACTGATCCGGTAGATGGAACTTGTAAATCTTCTCATTGCTCCGACAGAATAATTGATACTCCCGAACTGTTTTCCGAAAGAAATTGAATCGTCGACCACATCTATGTTTCTTAAATCTGCACGAACTCCGGCTTGTACATTGTGTTCCCATATTTTGGAATCAATTACTGCATAAAAGCCGTTATCCATACTATTTGCATCCGGAATTAAACGTTCCTCAGCTGTTTCAGCATTCCTGTTTAGCTGGTACATTCCCTGGAAACCGGTACTTATCTGGCTGTTACTGCCAAATCTCTTGTTGAGTCTGACATTGTAAACGGAAGTATTCAGTTTCATTGAAAGTGCTGCCGTATCGAGGTTGTCTTCGAATTCGCTCAGGTGATTGTTGGTATTGCCAAGGTTCACGGAAAGGATAAAGCTGTTTTTTAGGAAAAACCTGTTTTCCCAGGAAAGAATGTGGTTCTCGATTCCCTGGAATGGGGTTGCTAAATTTCTTGACGTTTTATCACTTTGATAGGAAAGCGGCGTAATAATGGAATCTTCTGATTCACCGGGAATTCCAACATGTGAATTCAAATAAGTGTAGCGAATATTTGTAACCCAGCTTCCTTTGTTGTATCCAAGGGCCAGTTTTGCTATTTTGTCATTGTAGCGTGAATTGACCAGGTAATTTTTGTTTGGTAGCCGGAAGTCTGCAGCGGAATTGTAACCGGCAAAGATATTCATGCGAAGATGAGATTCTGCGAATTTCACTCCAACAGCATTTTGTGTATTGTATCCGTTAAACTCGAACGAACTACTCAGTTTTTCTTCTGTTACTCCGTAAGATGTGTAGGCTTCATCTGTGAAATAGATGATCCCGCCAAGCGCATCTGAACCGTAATATAAACTGGACGGGCCTTTTACTACCTCCACAGTTCCGATTCCGAGAGAAGTCAATGCCATTCCATGATCGCTTCCCCATTGCTGGTTCTCAATCCTGATTCCGTTCAACAGTGTTAAAACACGCGTTCCACTCAATCCGCGAACAACAGGTTTACTGATTCCATTTCCGGTTGAAGCCGAATAAACTCCCGGAATTTTGGAAAGCGCTTCCCCAAGGTTAGTTGACTTAACTTCGTTCAGTTCCGAAATTTTCTTTCGTTCGATATGTGTTACACTTTCTTTCTGTACGAGTCCGCGGGTATCAACAATTACAATCTGATCAAGTTGAATATGGCTTGTTTCCAATTCAATTCGAAGTGTATCAGTATCTGCCCCGTTTCTTGTTCCGTAAAACGATTTGTACTCTGTTTTTTCGATGAAGAACTGAAATTGCCGAGGTAAGGTGGATTGTACAATGAAAATCCCGTTAAGATCCGTTTGTGCTGAAATTCCTAATTCAAACAAGCTGACATTTGCGTCAGGAATCGGTAATTGCGTTTCTTTATCAATGACTTTTCCAACAAAAGTCTGCGCAGAGAGTTGAATAGACAATAAGGTACAAAAGACGAAGAGAACTTGTTTCATAATAATGCAATTGTGTTGCAAATATAAGAATTGAATTTATTTAAATGCAATATTGTTGCAATAAATTATCAAAAACGACATAGGACCATAGAAAACATAGGTTTTGAATAATTTCTATGTGACCTATATTTCTATGTGGTCAACAAAAAAACGGTACCCAAAGCTGAATACCGTTCCTTTATTTTTTATCGTGATTGATTAATAGTAAATCAAACGACGAACTTTAGTAATGTGTTTCGCTAAACGGATTACTTGTTTCGTGTAACCGAACTCATTATCGTACCAAGTGTACAATACTACATTTTTCCCGTCAGGAGAAACGATAGTAGCGTGAGAATCGTAAACCGAACAACAAGTATTCCCGATGATATCGCTTGAAACCAATTCAGGATCGTAAGAGTAGAAGATCTGGTTTACCAAATCACCTTCCAAAGAAGCCTTACGAACGATATTGTTAACCTCCTCAACAGTTGTTTTTCCGTTCAATTCCAAAGATAGGATAGCCAAAGATCCGTTTGGAGTTGGTACACGAACCGCGTTAGCAGTCAATTTGTCTTTCAAATCAGGAATTACTTTAGTAACCGCAGCTCCAGCTCCAGTTGAAGTAATTACCATGTTGATCGCAGCTGAACGTCCGCGACGAGATGACTTGTGCATGTTGTCCAACAAGTTCTGGTCATTCGTGTAAGCGTGAACTGTTTCGATATGTCCTTTGATAATTCCGTACTCGTCATTAATAACTTTAAGGATCGGAGAAATCGCGTTTGTTGTACAAGAAGCAGCTGAATAGATTTTCTCGTTCTCAATATCCAATGTTCCCTGGTTGATTCCGTAAACCACGTTTGGAATTTCTTTTCCTGGCGCAGTTAATAGTACACGGGAAACACCATTTGATTTCATGTGACGCTCCAATGCTTCGCGGTTTGTGAAAACACCTGTGTTATCTATAACCAATGCATTCTTGATTCCGTGTGCTGTGTAATCTACATCTTCAGGATTAGAGGCATCAATCATCTTAACTGTATGACCATTGATGATCAAAGCTTTGTTCTCCAAATCTTCAACAACAGTTCCTTTGAAAGCACCGTGAACAGAATCAGAACGTAACAAAGCAGCACGCTTGATAATGTCTTTATCTGTAGCTCCACGAGTTACGATAGCACGTAAACGCAATTGTTGTCCTTTACCTGCTTGTTTGATCAATTCACGAGCAGCCAAACGACCGATACGTCCGAATCCGTACAACACAACATCGCGTGGTTCAAAAGACTCAGAAGTAGTAGCAAGGAAACTTCCAAGCTTTGCAGAAAGGAATTCAGCTTTAGAAGCGAATTTTGAACTTTCAGCTTCATACTCAGCAGCAAGCTTACCGATATCCAATTTAGCCGGAGCCAAATCCATTTTCAATAACTCTTCAGCTAAAGTCGCAGTAGTTTCAATATCGATACTTTTCTTAACGACATTCTTTGCATATTCATGCAGGTTCAGGATTTCAGAAATAGTAGTATCAATAAGGTGATTACGGAAAAGAACCAATTCGATTCCTTTGTCGTACAACAACTCACCAACGTGACTTGATAGTTTTACAGCAGCACGCTCGCGTTGAACGTGTAGATTTAGCTCTTTTTCATAGCCAACTGCAGTTTCCATGTTTTGCTTGTGTTTTAAAAATGAATATTAAACGATGATTTTTATAAAGTAAAAAAGGTCGCCCGCAGAGCAGACGACCTTTTTCGTTTTATCCTAAATAAGCTTTAAGTAACTTGTTTCGAGATGTATGGCGCAATCTTCGAATTGCTTTCTCTTTAATCTGACGTACACGTTCGCGCGTCAAATTGAACTTCGCACCAATTTCTTCAAGAGTTAAACCGTGATTCATCCCGATTCCGAAGAACAAGCGGATGATCTCGCGCTCTTTATCAGTTAAAGTACTCAATGAACGTTCAATTTCTCTTTGAAGAGATTCTGCCATCAAAGCATGGTCAGCCTTCGGTGAATCCGTGTTTGCCATAACATCCATCAATGTACCACCGTCTTCAGATGAAGAAAGAGGAGCATCCATAGATACGTGACGACCAGATACATTTAAGCTTTCCTTAATTTTGTCTTCCGGAACTTCAAGTGCTTCTGCCAGCTCTTCTGCTGAAGGCGGACGTTCGAACTCTTGCTCCAAACGAGAAAACGCTTTGTTGATCTTGTTCAATGAACCAACCTGGTTCAAAGGTAAACGTACAATACGTGCCTGCTCAGCCAAAGCCTGAAGAATCGATTGACGAATCCACCATACGGCGTATGAAATGAATTTGAAACCACGCGTTTCGTCAAACTTTTGTGCTGCTTTAATTAACCCTAAGTTTCCTTCGTTGATCAAATCGGGTAGGGTAAGACCTTGATTTTGATACTGTTTTGCTACTGACACGACGAAACGAAGATTCGCTCTTGTCAACTTTTCTAAGGCTCTTTGATCGCCTTGCTTGATTTTTCTTGCTAATTCTACCTCTTCTTCAGCGGTGATAAGTTCTTCTTTACCAATGTCTTGTAGATACTTGTCAAGTGATTGACTCTCGCGATTGGTAATGGATTTTGTAATCTTTAATTGTCTCATGTATTCAGAACAGAATTTCCAGATTAGAACGTAATTCGGACTGCAAAGTTACGACGAAACGAAACTACTATCCAAATATATTTAACAATTAATTGGAAAAAAGTCGCATACCAAAAAGCGTGCCTTTTACGCCGTTTTTCTTGAAAGTAAAGAGGGAAGCCACTTTGCGGACTCCCCTCTAATTATTTTAAAATTAATTATTTATTAATTCCCGAATGCTTTGTAGTCTTTTTTACCGTTTGCATGGATGATATCGAGGTAAATTCCTCCCTTTGTATTGTTCAGGAAGGTGGTGATTTGTCCAACCGTCTCACACGGTTTTTGGTTAATTCCTGTTATTACATCTCCTTCAACAATTCCGGCATTTTTAAGCTTTCCGGGTTCAAGTGTTTTGACCTTCACACCGTAAGCAATTCCGAGTTCTTTACGTTCTTTATCTGTAAGCTCTATAAAACTTGCTCCCAACGCGCTGGTTTTGTTCACTTCTTCCTTTGATTTCAGTGTTGTTTCACCATCTGAAGAGCGCAAAAGAACTTCTTTTATTACCTCGTCGCCATCATCGGTTCTGAGTGTTAATGTTACTTTGTCGCCCGGACGACGTTTTCCGATTTCTTCCTGCAATGCTGCTACGGAATTCACTTCTTTCGATCCGATTTTCAAAATAACCCAGTCTTTTTTGATTCCTGCTTTTTCAGCTCCACCGTTTTCGGTGATTCCATTGATGAACACTCCTCTGATACTTGGAAGTTTCTTGGTTTCTTTCAATTCCTGGTTGATGTCGGCGATCTGGACTCCCAGGTAAGCACGTTGAACGATACCGTAATCAATAATGTCACGCATCACTTTATCTACAAGATTTACAGGGACTGCAAAACTGTAGCCGGAGTAGGAGCCGGTTTGAGAAGCTATAGCTGTGTTGATTCCGATGAGTTCTCCACGGATATTCACCAAAGCACCGCCACTATTTCCCGGATTCACCGCAGCATCTGTCTGGATAAAGGATTCAATTGGAACTGCCGTATTGCTTGTTCTGTCGGAAAGCAAGTTGATGTTTCGTGCTTTTGCACTGATAATTCCGGCTGTAACTGTAGAAGTAAGGTTGAACGGGTTTCCTACTGCAAGGACCCATTCTCCAACTTTTACATCATCACTATTTCCTAAAGCAATAGGGCGTAATCCTTCAGCTTCGATTTTTAGAACTGCGATATCCGTTGAAGGATCAGTTCCTACAAGTGTTGCTGAATATTTTGAGTTATCATTTAGTATAACTTCAATTTCCGCTGCATCTTCAATAACGTGGTTGTTGGTTACGATATATCCCTGGCTCGAAACGATCACCCCGGAACCTGAGCCGCTACCGTATTGTTTAAATTCCCGGTTTCCTGTTCCCGGACCGTAGAAGAATTCATAAAAAGGATCACGCTGTACTTGTGTCCGGACCACTTTTGTGGTTACGTGAACTACTGAATTAATTGTGTTTTCTGATGCAGTTACGAAAGCTTCAGCATCTGTGGTTGGCATTCCTGAATAGGAAACATTGTGTGCGTAACGGTTTCCGTCTATCACTTCTTCAGACAAAGGTCCTCTGTTGGCAACAGACATAATAAAACCAAATGCAAAGGGAATCATTCCGCCAACTATTCCCAATCCTAAAAATTTCAAAGACTTATTCATTTTTTTAAACTGTTTTGTGGGCAAATTGTTGCCACAATAATAAGACTTATCCATTATTGATTGTTACATTTGTGCAGTTAAATAATGTTAAGCTAAATCAGCTGTAACTCAATGGTGTCAACGATTATAGAATGTTAACATTTTCAAAATATCAGGGAACGGGAAACGATTTTATCATGATTGATAATCGTTCGGGTGTTTATGACGGACTTAACATTGTCCAAATCCAACAGTTGTGTGATCGCAAGTTTGGGATTGGGGCCGATGGATTAATCAAATTAAACGGTCATTCCATTTATGATTTCGAGGTGGATTACTATAATGCTGACGGTTCCAAAAGTTTTTGTGGAAACGGTGCCCGCTGTTCTGTGATGTTTGCCCACGATTTGGGAGTGGATGTTTCCGAAACAACTTTCATGGCTATTGACGGTGTTCATCTGGCATGGAAAAAAGGTGATCTGATAGAATTGGAAATGCTGGATATTGATTCTGTTTCTCGCGATGGTGAAGCATACACGCTGAATACTGGTTCTCCGCATTTTGTGAAATTTATTTCAGGTATTTCTGATTTTGATGTGGTGGAATACGGAAAATCCGTTCGATACAACGATACTTACAGGAAAGAAGGAATCAATGTGAACGTTATTGAGGCTTTAGGAAGTGATTCCTTTGAAATAAAAACTTACGAAAGAGGAGTTGAAGATGAGACGCTTTCGTGCGGAACTGGTGTAACGGCATCGGCTTTGGTCTTTGCGATTGAGAAGGGACTCAATGGGAATCAACTGATCACGGCTAAAACTCAGGGCGGTGAATGTAAAGTTAGTTTCGAAAGAAAAGGGGATTCGTTTTCTTCTGTTCGGTTAATTGGTCCGGCTAAATTCATATTTAAAGGTGAAGTAAATGAACACATTTAAATTTGATACCATAATAGCCGAATTCCCTAAATTCGAAAAAGACGAGTTGTTCATCTGGGTTTGGAATGCAGATAAGATTCCTCCGCATTTGGGGTTGTCTCGTGGTAAAAACTATTATTCGCTGACTTATAAAGGAGCGGATGAGTTTGTAGTAGGAACGATGGTTCGTAAAATCAAGCGTTCCGAAATCCCTATGCTCTTCATTCGTATAGAAAGTGACTTAAATGTTGACTTAAGCCGTCTGTTTCAATCATTTGAACGTGCAAAACCGGGGGTTTCCACTTGTTTATCACCCATAAAAGCGGCTTTTGAGGTTGGGGACAATGTAAAACAGCTTTCGGGCTTACTTGCGCAGGTTCAGCAACAGGGGAAACTAGGCAGCGTTTACGGCTCATTCTTAAATGAGGATTATTCGAGTTTGCCTGTTTATGGTTGGGAAGATATTGTTTCAAGAATTGAAGAGTTGAATGCTGAAAAATAAATCCATATTCCTTCGTGCTGTTGAAAAGGACGATGCCACTAAACTCATGATCTGGGAGAATAATCCTGAACATTGGAAAGTTACCGGCACAGAAATTCCGTTTTCGCTCCAGGCGATTTTGGATTTTATCGAACAGGCGCAACATTTTCGCCAGCACGGACAGGCACGTTTTATGATCTGTCTCAATAGCACGAAAGACGCCGTAGGCTGCATAGATCTGTACAATGCGGATTTCAAGCATAAAAGAGCTGCCGTTGGTATTTTGATAGGTGAAAAAGAGAACAGAAATAGTGGATTTGCGTTAGAAGCGCTTGAAACACTGGTTGAATATTCCAAACAAGTACTAGATTTACAAAATCTTTATTGCTCAGTTCATGCAGACAACGAAGCCAGCCTGAAGCTTTTTGATAAAGCGGGGTTTGATCGCGTTGGATTGAGAAAAGATTGGTTTTACGAACAACATCAATGGATTGATGAAATTAACTATCAAAAATGTCTAAAGGAAAGAAAATAGGAATTGCAGTTTTACTGGTTTTTGTAGTCGGAATTGTTTTAAGCTGGGGAAAGATCTCTGTTTTTCTTGATGGAAGAACGGGAACGATCAACAAAGAGAAACAACGCTTTGTCCTTAATACAGAACTTACAATTGAAGAAATCGGGATCAAACTTCGTGATGCCAAAGTGATCGACGACCTTGGAGCATTTTTGAATGTTGCAGAATACAAAGAACTTACGAGCGATAAATTGGGTGCAGGAATGTACGAGATTGAGCCGGGAACAAGTTACAGAACCTTGCTGAATGGTTTTACGAAAGGGGCTTCCGGACAAGGGAATCTTGAGGTTGAAGTTCTGGTTACGTTCAACAATTGTGCAACCGTTTATGATTTGGCAGGTAAAGTGTCAAAATGCATCGGAGCCGACAGTGCTTCTATTGTGAATACCATTTTAGACGGAAATACACTTGCAAAATACGATTTCACGGTTGAAACCATTCCTGCATTGTTCCTGCCGAACTCTTATAAGATGTGGTACGACACGAATGCTGATCAATTCATTGCCCGAATGGCAGAGGAGTTTAAAAACTTCTGGACTGCCGATCGTTTGGCGAAATTGAAACAAGTCGGGCTTTCTTCACCTTCTCAAGCCGTTACCTTGGCTTCTGTTGTTTATGGTGAACAGGCGAAAAATTCTTCCGAATGGCCAATTATTGCCCGTTTGTATTTGAATCGTGTGAATACAGGAATGCGCTTGCAAAGTGATCCTACGTTCAAGTTCTGCTGGGGCGACCAGTTGAAAGGTGTTCAGCGTTTGACTTACGAACACCGAAATAAAGATTGTCCTTATAATACTTATCTACATAACGGGCTTCCTCCGGGACCAATCTCCATTCCGCCTACTGAGGTGGTGGATGCGGTTTTGAATCCTGACGATAATGATTACATTTATATGTGTGCGCAACCTAATTATGACGGTTTGCACAACTTCGCAGTTGATTATGCCACACATGAACGCTACGCAACGGAGTTCCAGCAATGGCTTGCCAAGCAGTAGTAGAACACTTTCGGAGTACAAAAAAATAAACTGACGCTAACAATGAAAAGACGCTCCTTTTTACAAATTGGATCATTGGGAATTTTAGGTGCTGCTCTTATCCCAAAAAGAGTAGATGCTGCCGAAATCCAAAGCAATGAAACTGTAAAAACCACACTTCGTAAACGACCAACCCCGGTGATGATAAGTACCTGGGAACATGGTTTAGCTGCTAACAGGGCAGGAATTGAAGTGCTGAAAAATGAAAAATTAACATCGCTTGACGCCGTTGAAGCCGGTGCAAAAATTACGGAATCCGATATAACGAACCGAAGTGTAGGTGTTGGCGGTCGTCCTGACGCAAGCGGACATGTAACGCTTGATGCCTGTATTATGAACTGGGAGTCGAAATGCGGTTCAGTTGGATATTTGGAAGGAATTGCTCATCCGGTTTCCGTTGCCCGTCACATCATGGAGCATACGCAACACGTAATGCTTGTTGGTGCCGGTGCAAAAGAATATGCGGTCAAAAACAAGTTCGAAAAGATAAAAACGCCGCTTCCGGAAGTGAAAAAAGACTGGAAAAAGTGGAAGAAAGAGCAGGAGGCCTTGGCTAAGAAACCAGAGATCAATAGTGAAAATCACGATACTATCGGTTTGCTTTCTATGGATGCAAACGGTAGGATCAGTGGGGCTTGTACTACTTCAGGCTGGGCTTACAAACTTCCCGGACGTTTAGGGGATTCTCCTTTGATTGGTGCCGGTTTATTTATCGACCAGGAAGTTGGTGGGGCCGTGGCAACCGGGCTTGGCGAGGCTATTATCAGAATTGCTGGAAGCCATACGGTTGTTGAATTAATGCGCCAGGGATTACATCCGCGCGAAGCGTGTAAACAAGCAGTAGAACGAATTATTTCCAAGCATTCTGACCTTACAGGTTTACAGTGCGGGTTTATTGCAATCGATCGAAATGGTGAAATTGGAGCATATTCGGTTTACGAAGGCTTTAATTATGCTGTAACTACTGCTGAGAAAGAAGAGCTAATCAATGCTGAATTTGACAGAGAGTGGGAAAAGTAATTCTCTTTTTTATTATTGGTTTATGCTGCTTTTCCAGTGGTTATTCCCAGGTTTTATCATGGAAGATCCTGCACCCGAAAACAGGGAAGTGGGTAGCGCTTGGTGAAAAGGGTTCGGTACAGGAAGCTTTGATCAACAGTAAGGAATTACCCGACCCGTTTTATGGGGATAATGAGAAGCTTTTTGCCTGGATAGAGAATTACAATTGGACGTTTGAAGCACATATAAAACTGGATTCTATCATTTCGGATGAGTTCTATGAGCTGGATTTTCCTTCTATTGATACCTATGGTGAAGTATTCGTAAATGGTACTAGCTGCGGAAAAGGTGAAAATGCCTTTGTGGCTTATCGTTTTGATGTGAAATCTTTACTAAAAGTCGGTGATAACGTAATTCGCGTGATTTTCACTTCTCCAATTGCAGAAAAAAGAAAAGAAGCCGAACGATTTGTGTATCCGGCGCCCAATGATGCGGGTTCCGTAAAAGTGGCCCCATATTGCAGAAAACCACAATACCAGTTTGGCTGGGATTGGTCGTTACGTATGGTGACGATGGGTTTTTGGGAACCGGCACAGCTCGTACATTTCAAATACAATAGAGTTATTGGTGCAAATAGTGTCACGCGGGAAATTGCTGACGATAAGTCGTCCCATTCTTTTTCACTGTTCTTATCTCAAACTCCTCCGGTAATGGATTTTGTTTGGGAAAGTAAACTGTTTGGTGTAAAGACAATTTCACCGAATACTTCTAAAGCGCTTACGCGATTTGAAGAAATCGAAAATCCAAAATTGTGGTGGCCAAGAGGTCATGGCGATCAGTATTTGTATGAGGATGAATGGCGGATTACAACAATAGACGGAACCGTTATTTATCACGATACAGTGAAATTTGGAGTCAGAACTTCAGAAATTATTCAGGAAAAAGATCAGTGGGGGACTTCTTTCCAGGTGGTTGTTAACGGTAGGAAAATCTTTTGTAAAGGCGGGGATTATATTCCGGATGATATTTTCCCGGCAAGAATAAGCGATGAAAAATTGAGAAAGCAAGTGCAGACCATGGCCGAATGCAATTTCAATATGGTGCGCATTTGGGGTGGAGGAATGTATGCGCAGGAAACGTTTCTTGAAGAATGTGACAAATTGGGTATCATGGTTTGGCACGACTTTATGTTTGCATGTGCCATGTATCCGGGCAGTGATAAGTTCTTGGAGAATGTAAGACTGGAACTGAGCCAGCAGGTTCCACGTATTGCTTCCCATCCTTCACTGGTGTTGTTCAACGGGAACAATGAAGTGGATGTTGCCTGGAAAAATTGGGGATTCCAGGACCAGTATAAAATTTCGAAGAAGAACCAGGAAATCATTCTTGGCGATTACAATAGGTTGTTCAAAGAATTGATTCCTCAAGCGGTTGAACATTATGCCGGGATTCCTTATGAACATACTTCACCGCTCAGCAATTGGGGAAATGATGAATTTTACAACCATGGAACACAGCATTATTGGGGAGTTTGGCATGGAAAAGACCCGATGAGTAATATGGGGACAAAAATCGGCCGTTTTAACGCTGAGTATGGTTTTCAGTCGTTCCCTGAATACTCAACCTTAAGTACGTTCAGTAAAATTTCCGATTGGTCGCTGGAAAGTGCAGTAATGAAATGTCACCAGAAAAGTTATGTCGGAAATGGAATGATCGCGAAACACGCTGATCTCTTGTTCGGAAAATCGAAGAGTTTTGAAGAATTTGTCTATTTCTCACAGCTAACTCAGGCTGAAGCCGTTGAAACCGCAGTAAATGCTCATCGCATTGATAAGCCAAGATGTTCCGGAACGCTTTACTGGCAGGTGAATGACTGCTGGCCTGCAATTTCATGGTCGAGCGTTGACTATTATGGAAACTGGAAAGCGTTACAGTACAGAATTCGGAATTCTTATGAAGATGTAGCAATCCTAAAGGACAAAACATCGCCGGAATGCAGGTATTTTCTGGTTTCTGACAAGGAGGAGTTCTTTCGTACTTCACTTCAGTGCGAGGTGCTGGATATGAATGGTGGTCTTCTTGAAACATTTATTTGTCATAGAACGGTAACAACCGAACCATCAGTAGTATTTGAAGAGGAATTGAAAAAATACAATGCTGTGGATTGCATCGTTAAAATTTCTTATACTGATGATTTAGGTAAATTGAATTCATTCTCTGATTTTCATATAGTTAGTAAAGAAATTGGTGATAGAGAACAACCGAAAATTATTGATTTACTTATCAATAATGACGCAAAGACTGGAACCGTTATTATTGAAAATGAAGATTTTCTGCTGGATTTTTGGATATATTCGTCGACATCTAAACTGCATTTCGAAAACAACTTTATAAATTTGCAGTCAGGGAAACATGCATTTAGGTTTTCATTTGAAGGAAAATCACCTGAAAAACAAGACCTTAAATTTATGTTCAGGTAGAATAATTGTTAAATATATTTGAAGTATTTACCGAGGTAACTATTTTTGCATTATGGAAATTGGTGAAGCAATAAACTCAAAGTTCAAATCGTCTTATCAAAAGGCGGTTGTAAACCTGCGCTATACCGCAAATTACCTCGGAAACTGCCAGAATCATTTCATGACAAAATATGATCTTTCCCTTGCGCAGTTTAATATTCTTCGAATTCTGCGTGGAGCAAAAGGAGCGATCAGTGTAAATGCCGTGAAGGACAGGATGATTGAAAAGTCCCCGAACACTACACGTTTAATGGATAAGTTGATTGAAAAGAAACTGATTCAGCGCATACGATGTGATAAAGACAGAAGGGTTCTTTACGTTGAAATTTCAAGCGATGGGTTGGAGCTTCTTGAAAAGATCGATAACGACCCGAATTTCTCCCTTGATAACTGTGGTAGACTTACAGAAGAAGAAGCGGAAACGCTAAGCAATCTTCTGGATAAGATGCGCGGTTAGTTTTTCTGATAATTTTTTGTTATTTCTTCCGGAACGCAAAGGTGTTTCCTTGTTCCGGGTTAATTTTATATCCGAATGAAATACGGATTTATACCTTCTTTACTTTTCCTTTGCCTGCTTTTATCCGGGAATGTTAATGCCCAGGACAGAGTAGGTGCAATGGACGGAATTGTTCTCGACTCAACCTCCTTCGAACCTATAGAATTTGCGCTGGTTTCCATTCATAAACCTTCAGATTCATCCCTGGTATCAAGTATTTACACAGATGAAAAGGGAGGATTTATCCTTGCCGATGTTCCATACGGAAAGTACCTGGTGCGTATTTCAAATGGTGGTTACAAGAATAAATTCATTACAGGCGTTGAAATCAATGACCAAAAACCGCTAAAGAAATTCGGGAAAATTGCTCTTGTAAATACCTCCAAAAATATCAAGGAGGTGGAAATTACAGCAGATAAGCCTGTTCTTCAGAATGGAATAGATAAAAAAACTTACGATGTTGGAAGCGACATTTCGGTAACCGGAGGAACGGCAAACGATGTGTTGAACAATATTCCTTCGATAGAAATTGACCAGGACGGAAAAATATCATTGCGTGGCGACGGAAACGTGATTATTCTTATTGATGGTCGGCCTAGCAGCATGTCGGGCGGGAACGGAAAGAGTTTACTTGATGGTTTGCCGGCAAGTTCGATTGAGCGCATTGAAATCGTAACCAATCCTTCCGCAAAGTACGATCCTGACGGAACTTCCGGAATTATCAATATTGTACTGAAAAAGAATGCCAAGCGTGGATTAAATGGGAATTTCCAGGTTTCAGGAGCAACGGGAAATGCTTACAATGCATCTGCCGGATTAAGTATGCGCAATACGAAGTTCAACCTTTACGGAAATTATGCATTTGATTACCGCGAGGGCTACAGAAACAATTATACCGAGCTGAAACAGGTTGCAAACGACACCAATTATTATTTCGATCAAAGCAGAGAAGGAACAGACCTCAGTTCTACGCATACTGCAAAAGTAGGGATGGACCTTTACCTGAATGACAGGAATATCCTTACCTGGAGTGTTTCCGGGAATTCCGGTTTACGTGAAAGAACCGGAGATCAGGACAATATCCGTTATACAGATTTCAGTGATACGACAGAATTTTGGAACCGAATTACCGAAGATCCGTCACGCAATAAAAACTTAGATGGAAACCTGGGGTATCATTTCGACCTGAAAGAAAAGAAAGGAACGATAGACTGGAATGTTTACCAATCCATGTCGGAAGGTGAAAACCTTGGTGAATACACTCAGCGATACACTTATCCGTTCGACAGTTCCTACCAGCAGCAATTGTTCTCTTATGAAAAATCGAGGATAACAACGGCAAGCATGGATGTTGTCCGCATTTTTGGAGGAAAACTACGTACGGAAAGTGGCTTGAAAATGATCCGTCGTGATATGTCTGTAAACTCCGAAATGTTTACTTCTGACGATTCAGGAAGTCTGGCCTTTGATAGCCTTGGTTACTTTGATTACGAATATTTGGAACGCATTTATTCGGCTTACGGAATTGCGGCAAGTTCTTACAAGAAATTCAGTTACCAGGCGGGAGTTCGTTTGGAGCAAAGTTTCCAGGAGCCACGCTTATTGTCTTCAGGTGAGAATTACCTGAACAAGTATTTCAATGTTTTCCCTTCGGCGCATATCCGTTACGAAAAGAAGAAGGGACAGGAGTTTTCGTTCGGTTACAGCAAGCGCATCAATCGACCTTCTTCTGAGAGTTTGAACCCGTTCACCAGTTATGCTGATCCATACAACTTAAGAAGAGGAAATCCGAAGTTAACCCCGGAATACATTCATTCCTTTGATCTTGGTTTTGATTTCAAGGCGGATAAATTCAGTTTCACAGTTGCTGCGTATCAACGTTTCTCTTATGATGTAATTGGTCGCGTAAAAGAATTTTATGCTGATGGAACTTCTGCATCAACACAAGCCAATATTGATCAATCGATTTCAACCGGTGGAGAATTGGTTTCACAGGTTAAATTGACTCCGAAATGGAGAGCAATGCTTTCTGCCAATGCGAATTATATCAGGTATAAAGACGATAACAGTACGTTAGGGAATAATTTCAACCGTGAAGGGTTTGTACTTTCAATGAAAGGAAGTACAACAGTTGAATTGATGAAAAAAACATTGATTCTCCAGGCAAATGGGAATTACGGTTTTCCGGCAGTTACACCTTCCGGAATTATGCGTCCGAGAGGAAGCTTGACCATTTCTGTTGATAAAACGCTGGCGGAAGGAAAGTGGGGAATCGGTTTGCGTTTGACTGATGTGTTCAATACGCAAGGATTCAGGTTTTATGTGGATCAGCCACTGGCCCAACAACATGTTGAGTTCAAATGGCTGACCCGACGCGTTTATTTAAATGTGAGATATCGTTTTGGAAAAGTAGATATGGATAAAGGGAAATCTACTCAATCCAACGGAAATGGAGGAGGATTTGACTTCTAAAACAGCAATTAACCTGTTTTCTTTACAGCCAAAACTTGTTGCAATTGTAAGTGCACACCCAAATGTGCAAGAGCTCTGTCGAAATCCGAAGACTTTCTGATTTTCTGACGTTTCTGTAGCGTTTTCATTTTCTGCATGATTTACTTGTATGGAAGTTAGCAAATAACCTGCCATAAAAAACCGAGTTTGATTGAATGGTATCCACAACTGATTCTTAATATCAATAATTCGATTGAACGGAATGGTAACAAATTTAAAATGTTCAATTCTTCAAAAATTCAGGGAGTTTGAAAGTCCACGAGCTTAAATTGGTTCTAATTGGATTGAACCTTTGAACCATTTGAACATTTTGATCTTTTGATCCTCTAAATGTGAAGAATAGATAAACATTTATTTATTATTCGTCTGGTTGTTGATTAATCCTTAAAAGAACAGTATTTTTGTAGCCTGAAAAAAGCAACCAAGAGCGAAAAATCCATGATTGATACAGAACTATTCGAAGCGAAAAAATTATATCCTTTCCAGGAAAAAACGGTTGCTACGATCATCGATGAACTCGATAAGAATGGTTCGGATTTCAACTTACTTTTTCAACTTCCTACAGGAGGTGGTAAAACGGTAATCTTTAGTGAAGTAGCTAAGAAATTTATCGAGAAATGGAATAAGAAAGTACTTATCCTTACACACAGGATAGAACTTTCCGTTCAAACCTCAAAGCAGCTTAACGCTATCGGAATTGGTAATAAAGTGATCAGTTCTGATGTGAAAAATCTCGAAAACGAAGATCATCACTGGTGTTACATCGCCATGGTGGAAACACTGAACAACCGTTTGCAGGAAAATGAGAATTTTGTTGACGGGGTTGGTTTGGTGATCGTGGATGAGGCACATTACAATAGTTTTCGTAAGATCTTCCAGTTCTATTCAGGCGCAAATATTCTTGGGGTTACAGCAACTCCGTTAAGTTCTAATAAATCACTTCCGCTAAACGATCATTACAACAAACTGATTGTCGGCGAAAGTATTATGTCTTTGATCCAGGGTGGATATTTGGCCGATGCCGAAACATTTACGTATGATGTGAACCTTCATGGTTTGAAAATAGGTACTAACGGCGATTTCACGGTTTCATCATCCGAAGTGGTTTATGGTAATTACTTTATGCAGGAGAAATTGTTGTTTGCATATGAAGAAGTTGCGCTTGGACAAAAAACACTGATTTTCAATTCCGGAATTGAAACTTCGCTGCGGGTGGAGGAAACATTCAAAAAACGCGGATTTAAGATTCGTCACCTGGATTCGACTTTCAGCGATAAGGATAGAAAAGATGTTCTTTCCTGGTTTAAGGAAACGAAAGACGCTATTCTGACTTCGGTTGGAATTTTGACTACCGGTTTTGATGAGCCAACTGTAGAAACCATTATCCTGAACCGCGCTACGAGATCATTGACCCTCTATCACCAAATGATTGGTCGTGGTTCTCGAAGATTGCCGCATAAAGACCAGTTCAAATTGATCGATTTGGGTAATAACGTTCGTCGTTTCGGGATTTGGCAAGATTATATCAACTGGCAGGATGCTTTCCGTTTTCCTGACCGTTTCCTTGAATCCCGTCTGAGCGAAGGTGATGACCTGGAGTTTGAGGTAGAATTTGAATTTCCTCGTCACATGGAGCAATTGGTTGACACCAGCTTCCTGGAAACGTTCTCCATGCGTGATTGTTATTACGAATGCCTGGACAAAGGAGAAAAAGGAAAAGCTGCCGTAGATTATTCTTTGGCGAACCATTGTGAGGGAATTACCCGTAAAACAAATGATTTTGATGAGGCGGTAAAAATCCTGGATGCTTTGCAGGAGCACATTGAACATCGTTTGAAGATGTATACGAAATGTATCGCGAAAAGCACTCCGAATTATTTCAAGTATTTAATGGAAACATATAATCGTCAGCTGCGCCAGGAATTGCGTAAGGCTTTGGATGATTAATTATTGATTGAAATTTGTGTAGAAAAACTGTAGGGGCGTAAAATGTTACGCCCCTACTTGTTTTTATGTAAAAAAAATGGATTTAAAAAAAAGAGGGGTAAGCTACTTCTATCGCACCGCTACAACCTCATACCTTTGCTACGTTCCCGTCCTGGAGGATTAAGAGGGAGCTGGTCGTAAAAGACTTACCCCGCCGCAAAAGTAGCAATTTAATCAGCATTTGCCAAACCATTTCACTGCTTTAATTTCATGTTTCTTCAACTATTTCCCTATGCAAGCATACTGAAAAATTGGTTAAAAATTTTGTTATGCATTGATTGTGTGTAAATTAGCCGTCCAACAATTCAAAAATGAAGACATTTTTACTAGTCAGTGTTTTCGCTACTACAATGGTATTCGCACAAAAAGACACCATGAATGTTACAGATTCCAATGGCTTGCGCCAGGGGAAATGGATGCTTCTCGGTGCAGATGTTCCGGAATTTGGAATTGAATCAGGTTCTATTGCTGAAACGGGCGAGTACCAGGATAATCAGAAAGTGGGACCATGGATCCGTTACAATAAAACAGGAACACTTCCTCTTTCCTTAATCATTTATGATTACAATGCCAACGGAGCACAGTCAAACCGTATTGCTATTTTCAGTTTCAAGTATTTCGATAACGGACAGGTTTCCTATTTGCCTTATGCAGGGAAATGTAAGACCAAAGCCAACTATAAACGTTTTGACGAAAGTGGAAAACTGGTTGAGTTAATGGAGTACGACAGCGTTGGAAACGAAATTCTCTCTATTACCGCAACCGACAGTATCACTTTGGCTACTATGAATTATTTCGATATTCCGGCAACGTTTACGAAATACCAGGAGTCGAATGTTGTAACACCTAATATCAAGAAGTTTACACAGCAAAACGGATATTATATCGTTGATGTAGAACATTCGAAATTTGTGGTGGGTCGTTTTGAAAATGGTGACCTGGTAGAAGGGAAGGAGTGTGTTCTGGATGAAACGTACAATATTACAATGGCTAAGACTTTCTCCCAGCGGAGATACGGCTTCAGCTATACACAAAAGTGATAATCAGTTTACAGGAATAATTTGTTCGTTGAATTCGGTGATTCCGTGGTGTTTTGCCAATAATTTCAGTTGACCGATGTATTGTGCATTTTCATGCAAAGCCTTAAACAATCGTGGTGTTAACCATTCTATATCGTCTTTCAAACCCTGGTTGTACTGCATAAATACATCAAGCCAAAGCTGGAAATTGTCACGTTCCAGTTGTTCCCAATACATTTCAGGCAACAAATCTTCCAATTCAGACTCAGCTTCTTTATCGAGAATCTCTGCAACGTTGATATGCCCGTTATTGATCAATTTTGAAATAACACTTCGGATTTCGGTTGGGAGCTCCTCCAATTCTGCAAGCAAACGAATCCAGCCCATATTCACCTGGTGAACGTAGGAAAATCGTTGTTGAAGAAAATCGAGAATCATAGTTTCTTTAAGTCCGAAATTGTTGCTTTTGGATCAGTACTTCCGAAAACGAAACTTCCGGCAACTAAGGCCTGTGCTCCAGCTTCTACCAATAGTTTACCGGTTTCAAGGTTTACTCCGCCATCAACTTCGATGATTGCTTTTGAACCTTTTTTCGCTATGAGAGCTTTTGTTTCGCTCACTTTTGTAATGGCTTCAGAAATGAATTTTTGTCCACCGAAACCAGGATTTACAGACATGATCAATACCAAATCCAGGTCTGCAATTACGTTTTCCAATGCAGAAACCGGTGTATGCGGATTCAAAGCAACTCCGGCTTTCATTCCCGCTTCTTTGATAGCAGCAACGGTTCTGTGCAAATGCGTACATGCTTCGTAATGAACCGTAAGAATATCGACTCCGGCTTTCGCAAAATCATTGATGTATTGATCCGGATTCACAATCATGATGTGGCAATCGATCGTTTTCTTAGCCACTTTCTTAAGTGCGGAAATAATCGGGAAACCAAAAGAGATATTCGGAACAAAAACGCCATCCATTACATCAACGTGGAACCAATCAGCTTCGCTTGAATTAATTAATTCGAAATCGCGCTCAAGATTCCCGAAATCGCATGATAAAATAGACGGAGCAATTATTACAGACATATACTACAATTTTGTTGCAAAAGTACTAATTAAATGAGAAGCCAAAAGTCAAAAAGCAAAAGTTAAAACCGGAAGCTAAATCGATTTTTATTTTTCACTTTTTACTTTTGAATTATTACTTCATCCACTTCAAATACTCTTCGTCACGCTTATAAACATCTGCGTGATAAATGAGTTTTCCTTCCTGGCTTACAGAAACGGTGATATAATCAATTTGAATTGTGATTGGTTTGCGTAGCGGAATGACCATATGTTCCCTTCTTGCAACAACAGAATCCAAAGAATCCGGTAAGAACTTCTGGCGTTCATCTCTGCGCAATACGTAACGAGCTAAAGAATCAGGCATTTCACAACGAACACAGCCATGAGAGTAAGCACGCACATCCCGGTTGAAAAACCCTTTTGACGGCGTATCGTGTACGTAAACGCCAAATTTGTTATTGAATTCAAACTTTACCAGACCAAGCGCGTTATCGTTTCCGGGATCTTGTGTAATCCTGAAAGGGAAATTGGTTTGCTTGTATTTTCTCCAGTTAATGGAATGCGGATCAACTTCAACGCCACCACGGTAAACCTTGTAGTGATTTTTGGTTGCATAGTTCGAATTTGCTTTCTGAGCCGGAAGAAACTCTTTCGATGCAATGGACTGAGGCTGAGTCCAGAAAGGAAGTGCAACAATACTTCTAATTGAAGATGTCAATTGCGGCGTGGTATTTTCCGGTTTTCCAACTACAACGCGGTGTTTCGTGTAAAGCGTATCATTAATGAAGAAGCGAAGCAGGTATTCCGGAATATTGATCCAGATGTATTTCTCAGGGAAAGGACTTCTCCAGCGCCATCTTTCCAACGAAAGAATTGTTCTGTCGATTTGGTGCTGTTCACTTTCTCCCAATAATTCAACGGTATATTTCCCCAGAACGGCGTCATCTTTCAATGCGTGATCCAACTGGAATTTTTTCAAACCTTCTTCAAACTCCTCGTCGCTGGCGTCTTTTGAGATGTATTGCTTTTCGATAAGAGCTTCCCGTGAAAGCGCTTTACTTTTGATTGTATCGTCCTTAATTGAAGGGATTGTAAATGACTTTTCGGAGATGGTTTTCCCGTAAGTTCTGTAGAAAAGCGCTTTTGCCAGTCGTTGGTAATACTTGTTGGACGAACCCATGGAAGCAAACCAGGAAGCATAAGATTTCACGTTGTCGAATTCATTTAAGCGCGAAAGGACTGTTTCGTCGGTTGCAGGCATTTTCGGACGCATTTTTTGGATAGCAGTGTCCATAATACCGACATTCAGGTCGTTTATGATTTGCGAAAACTGAGCTGTAAGCTGAAGTTCGCGAATGATCAATTCTTTTTTGTACTTCTCTTTTTTATTCTTAACGAGACGTTCTTTCGGCAAACCAACTGTATTCGGGTTCTTGATAATGCTAAAGAGTTTCATTCCTCTTTTGGAAAGGGTAGAATCGTTCACCCAAATTGGACGGTAATCGCGGCTTTTGTAAATATTTTCTACCTGCAGAGCAAATTTCTCGTCGAAACCAAGTTCTTTCATCAAATCCTCTTCAACGGCCATTTTCAGGCGTTTCTTCATTTGGATTTTGTCATCAAACAATGGGTCAGTAGCAGGTCAGTAGCAGGTCTGTCTGTTCCGCAGCTCGTAATACACAATACGATGCTTAAAAACATTAGACTGAAAAGTAGTCTCATATGGGTAGAATTCAACAAATTTGTGCTAAAGATAATGCTTGTTCAGATGGTAGAGATCGTAAATTTATCAACATACATTTTATTGGGGATCATTGTAATCGTCTCTATCCTAGGTTTCCGGGACCGTGATTTTATGGAAAAACACTTGTTCTATCCATACGCAGTGAAACATTACGGGGAATATTACCGTTTTTTGACACACGCATTTTTGCATTTGGATGTAATGCATTTGGCATTTAACGGGATCACACTGTATTCTTTTGGTCAGGTTTTGGAAACCTATCTGACTGCGAAATACGGATTGAATCTGGGAGAAGGAGTGTTCTGGATTTTTGTAATAACATCTATGCTTGCTTCATCAATGATCTCGTTTGTTCGCCACAAGGATAACGTTGGTTATAAATCCTTAGGTTTTTCAGGAGTTACCTCGGCAATAGTCTTTGGAACTATTCTTCTTGCGCCGGACATGAAATTGTTGCTGATGTTTATACCTGTACCGATCCCGGCCTGGTTGTTCGGATTAATTTACCTGGCGTTTGAAATTTATGCTGACAGGAATAAAAAGACAAATATTGCACATGATGCGCATATTGCTGGTGCAATCTATGGCATAATTTTCATTTTTCTCACTAATATTGAGGAGGTGATGGCTAACTTTAGAATGTTAATCGGATAATGGAACAAGAACTCTTTGTAAACAATAACGGAACTATTATCAGTTCTACCGGTCCTTCAATTCATGCTGGAAATCGTGGTTATACTTATGGCGACGGACTTTTTGAGAGCATTCGTGTGATGAATGGAAAAGCATTAAATGTGGCAAATCACTTTCAGCGTTTGGTAGAAGGCGGTCACGCTCTGAAAATGCGTTTTCCTGCCTTTTATACGGTTGAGTTTTTCGAAAAGCAAATTGCGGAACTGATCGAATTGTGTAAGCTTACGGAAGGAGGAAGAATCCGCTTATCCATTGACCGTTTAGGTGGTGGTACTTATCTTCCTGAAGTAAACGAAACGTCCTACTTTATTGAATGTTATCCGATTGAGAACAATCTTTTTGGTTTGAACGCAAAAGGATTGGAGGTTGATCTTTACCAGGAAATCAAAAAAGCAAATACCCCGCTTGCGAACTACAAAACAAAAAACGGGGTTCTGTACGTTCTAGCTGCTATTTCTGCAAAAGAAAAAGGTTTAGACGATATGCTGCTGATGAACGATAAAGGTCAAATCCTCGAAAGCTCACACAGCAATCTTTTCGTAGTGAGTAACGGAGTTTTGTATACACCAAGTCTTGCGGACGGTTGTTTAGCTGGAACCATGCGTATGCAGGTGATCAATTTGGCGCTGAAGCACGGCTTGAAAGTGTATGAATGCCCGATTCTGCCTTCCAATTTATTGGTTGCAGACGAGTTGTTCTTAACCAACGCTGTTCGTGGAATCACCTGGATTGGCGGATACCGAACAAAACGTTACTTCAATACAACAGCGCGTAAGATCGTTACCTTCCTGAACGAAGAGTGGGAGAATTACTAATAGATTCAAGGGCTGGTTTGCTTACTTTTTTGTAATCCGGTTATTTTAAGAAACAGCTTCCGCGAAATTAACATGGTATCAGTTCACATTCATCGGTTTTTGCTTGTTTTTTTCTTCATTTCCGGGAGTTTATCTGCTCGTGCACAATCTGAAGTGCATTTAAAGGACGTCATTTGTTTTTCGAACGGGATTCACGTTTATGAAGAAAACGGGAAGTTTGGTTTTAAGAATTTCGAAAAAAAACTAACAGAAGCTGTTTACGATACGATGTTTCCATTTGGGATTCGTTACTGTGTCGTAAGACAGGGAAATCGGTATTCTATTATCGGTGAGGGGATGGACAACCGCTTCAAGCTCCCGATTGTGGCTGCAGAGCGCCAAATAGAAAACGGCAATTGGAAATTAAAACTGACGCTTGAGAATGGCACGATTTCCGAATATGTGGTAGATGGTTACTGGGGTGAACCACGATTTCAGTATTACGCAACGGATCCGTTTCAGTTTTACCCGTATTATTCGGTGCAACCTTACCCGGTACAACAACGGCCAACCGATCCTAAAAACTTTCTGTCGGTAATAAACAAAGAAGACTATATTAATCCACAGGTTGATTCTATAAGATATAAAAACAACCAGTATTATTATTACCTGGCTTCAGGTGAAGTTGTTGCCGGTAAAGGAGAATACATCGGAGACTATTTGATTCTTTATGAAAATGAAACATCGGAATCCAAGGGGATTATGAATCTGTTGTCGGGTGATACAATCCTGAAATTGAACGGCATAAGGTACCCGAAATTGGCGAAATCCGAAAATGAGATATTTATTTCCGTTTATAGTTATCGTGACAATTCCGATACATCTTCATGGGATGCCTATACCTTAAATGGAGAATATATTTCAGGGATTGTTGTACCTCACCGTCGCCTCGAATACAGAAATGGGGTGATCTATGAACGGATTCCGGATGTAAAGAACACGCCATACTACGATAAAGGTTACGGGCATTACAATCTTTACCGTTTCCGCGATGGAAAGCAGATCGCTGAAACAGTTGTTGAGATAGATCGCAGTTATGATGAATTGAAATTGTTTCGATCTTTAAAAGAAAAGAGTTACCTCGTTTTTGAATCCGATAGTTTAATTGGAACAATTCGGGAGAAAAAAACAAAAAGATTTCAAATCCATTCAGAGCACGAATTTACTGCTCCTGAAAACCGGTTACTTTCGGTTTGTGATTGTAATTCAGGCGAACCGGATTGTACGAGTTATATCTTTTCCACCGGAACGGGCTACTGTAAAAAATTCAAAGGAGGATATTACGTTCAGTATAACGATTTCTATCAGAAATACATGGTGTATCATTCCGTTTACAACAAACGAAAACCGGAAAAAAGTTTTGATCAATTCGGAATTTACATGCCGGAAGCCGATAGTATTATCTTCTTTCCTCCAAACGAAAGCCGTAATCTGGTTGGAAAAAATGTATTTATCGTTGAAGATTCCCTTCTGCATCTAGAAGATCTGTACGGAAATCCGATTGCTCACCGTGAAATCAGCGATTACAGGCATTATTCCATTGAAAACAGGCAGTATATCCAATTAAAAAGCGAAGGCTATCAAGAGCTTTACAACGAGAATTTTGAACTGATCTGCTCTGATTGTGAGTTGTTCGAAATGATTGGCTTAACTGTCGGATACGGAATGAGGTATTTTCTGCTCAAAATGCAAAATGAACCTGGTTATCAAATCGTAAATAAAGACCTGAAACCTGTTTTCGAAAAGTATGTTTCAGGTGCACTACTGTTCAATAATGTACTCCTGATACAAACATTGGAGAATACATGGACATATTATCCCATTTCAATATTGAAAACGAAGTGAATCATAAAATTCAGGCATATTTCAACTGGAGCGGCGGAAAAGACAGTACGCTGGCGCTTCATAAAATCCTTGAAGAAGGAAAATTCGAAGTGAAATACCTTTTAACAACTGCAAACCTCGACCATAAGCGTGTTGCCATGCATGGCGTTCGTTTGGAACTGATGCGGCAACAGGCAGAAAGTTTGGGAATTCCTCTAATTGTTATTGAATACAGTTCTTCAGCAACGATGGAAGAATACGAAAATGCAATGAGCAAAGGCATTCAGCCAATTCTTGATGAAGGTATCAGAAAAGCCGTTTTCGGTGATATTTTCCTGGAAGACCTGAAGGAATACCGTATTAAAAAACTGCGGGAAATAGGAGTGGAGGCGGTTTTCCCATTGTGGAAAAGAGATACAAGGGAATTGATCAATGAATTTATTGAACTGGGCTACAAAACCATTTTGGTTTGTACAGATAACAGTAAACTGGATAATTCGTTTATTGGGAAAACGATTGATCACGAGTTGATCTCACGCTTACCCGAAACTGTTGATCCCTGCGGAGAAAATGGCGAATTCCACACTTTTGCTTATGCCGGACCGATCTTTAAGAAAGAAGTGAAATTCGAAATAGGAGAAACGGTAGAGCGCAAATACGAAGGCAAAACTTCAGATGGTGAGGAAAAGAATTGGGGATTTTTATTTGTGGATCTGGTCCCACCAATCTAAAACTTAGCCTGCTGCAGGCTTTTCTTCCCACAAATGCGTAAATAAAAAGGGCGCTTACCAGTCGCCCTTCGAACCCATTAAATAAAAAAAACATGTTTTAACGGGTAGATTTATGTTTCAACATAATGTCAAAACCAAAAAAAGCCATCCGATGCGCCTGTGCTTCAGCGCAAGCATTAGGTGACTTCTTAATTTGCGTCTTTGCGGGAAGTCCGTGAGGATTTCGTTATGCAGACTTTTTCATGATCTTGAACATGCGTCTGGATGATTTCCTGAATGCATCGCGTAAACTCTGATCATCGCTTCTTGTTGCAGAAGTAGTTCTCATGAATTGCCGGCTAAAGATCGTTCCGTCGCCGTTCACCTCTTCAAGCGAGTTGATAATGTTGATATTTGAAGTAGCATTCATCAATTGTTGATTGGTGAGGATACTTACTGCTGTTATTCCCAACGACATCTCATCGCTCATAATGAAAGTACGGATTGCTGTTCCGCGAACAATATGCGTAACTCCGAGTGTATCCGCAATTTGTTTGTCGGTCATGGAATCCATTTGTTCAAGCGTTAATTTTTTACTTGCGATCAAACCTTCCAGTTCCATTTGCCCCAACACAGTGACATCTAACGGAATATTTGAACGCTTATAACTTAATCTCGACAAACTGTTGATCATTGAAGCCTGGTAATTGCGGCCATCCTGCAATTGATTTTCTTGAATGTTTTCAGGTGTGAATTTCTTTGGAATTCTTCCTTCATAAGAGATCTTATATGGAAGCACAGCAATTGTTTTCTGGGCAATTGCCGGATAAATTATTCCAAGAAGAAGAAAGGGGAGTAGAATTGTTTTTTTCATGGTATTTCGATTTACAATACTACCACTGCAAACAATTACGATGCCAAAAAATAACGAATTGTGAAAAAATCTTACAGTTTTTTGTCGAGCTCAATAAGGCGTATGATTTCCTGATATTTAATAAGCTCAGAACTCAGGTGTTGTGCTTTTTCATTATCCTTTACATAAACGGCGCCTTGCAATTTGTTCGACAGGATATTGATTTTTTCCTGTAGCTGTTCATAGCTCATCGGAGAAGTGTGAGCTTCCAGGTCATAATTACTACGATAATTGTCCTTCAACGTTTTATAACGATTGATCTGAACCTGCAATTGCGATGCCTTATCGAAATTCTGCAATTTGATTTCCTCTTTGAGCTGATTCTGAAGCTGCCCGATTTGCTCGTTTATTTGTAACTTATCCATACACTTTTCCTTTTCACGTTTTATAACTCACTTCTCAAGGTTCAATTTAGACAATTGTTATTAAGGCAAAAAGTTAAATTTTTGAAATCTTTGTTATTATTACAAGAAATTAATTGGAAATCAAATAAATAAACATTTTAACATTACATCTCACAAATTACTTCTCTGTTTTTGCTACGCTCTTTTTTGTCCATGATGATTTAACGGTTGTTTCGTCACCCAGCAGAAAACCGTAAGGCTGCATATTGGGAATTGCGTCGAAAATTATTTTCAACATTGCTGATATCGGAATTGCCAGGAACATTCCGGGAACACCCGCCAACAGTCCGCCAACGAGTACAGAAACAATTGATGCCATAGCGTTTATCCTGACTTTTGATCCAACAATTCTTGGAAGCAGAAAATTGTTGTCGATTAACTGCACACCGGCAACAACCCCAACAACAGTGAAGAGGCTTGTGTAGTCTGATGTGCCGGATAAAGTAATCAAACAGCAAAGTATATTGGCAATAAGAATTCCTATATATGGAATTAAATTCAGCAAAGCCACTAAAAGCCCAAGGAACAACGGATGCTTGATTCCAAAGATCCAGAAGCCAAGGGACGTCAATGTTGCCACTATGGTTATTTCTATCAACAATCCTATCAGATAGCTGCGCATGATAACCTTAATAGAAGTCAGGATTTCTTTTAGCTGCGCTGCACCACCGCGTTTAACCAGTTTCTTTAGAAATTCAACCAGCCGAATCCGATAGAACAGAAATAGAAATATGTATACGGGAACCAGAATAATGAATGCAACAGCGCCTGTAAATGCGCCAAGAGATTCCCCGGAGACAAATTTTGTTGTGGACAGATTTTCCTTCATGTACTTCTTCTGCTGACCATTGCTAACACCAAATTTATCCTCGATCCATGCGTAAACATCGTTCACTGATTTGCTCAGGTGTTCTTTCATTTGTGGTATTTCACTCATGAAACTTTTTAATTGAGATCCCAGAAGGAAAAAGATCCCCAAAAAGAATGAAATGGTGATCAGCACTGTAACACCAACGGATAGAATTTTGGGGAAACGCCATTTTTCCTGCAAAAACGCATCTATGGGACGAACCAAAAGCGAAACGATAAACGCAAAAAATAGTGGAAACAGAATGGAATTTGCCAAATAAATTGCCGCTAGAATTGCAATAATCGTGAATAGTACAAAAATTCTCTTCGTATAAGATACTTCATTTTGTAGAGCCATGACGTTTGGTTTTTCTCTAAGGTAGACCTTTCAGTTTTTAAAAAAAGATTAATTTTCACACAAAATGTTAAAGATGAAATCACTTATCACTATTCTATTGCTATTCTCCACTTCAGCATTTGCCCAGGTTATGAAACAGGATGCCAATGGTTTGTACATTGGGACCTACAATGTTTACACTTTTGGAAAACATGGAAACACACAGGTTTTTAATGCTGCGAAAGTGTTGTCAAGCGGCGATTTCGACCTTGTAGCCTTACAGGAAATCATGGGAAACAAAGGCGAAGAATCTATAGGGGTGCTGACGAAATACCTGAAGGATAGCTTTAACCTGAATTATTCGAGTATTGTTAGTTCGGATCTTGGACAAGGACTTGGCGGACAAGAACGAATTGCGTTTCTGTACAAGCCGGAGGTGCTTAAACCCGTTGCGCACCAGGGAAAATCTTTTCAGATCATTGAAGTTCCCGGAGATGGAAGGGATTTTGCATTTACCCGTTGGGAAAAAGGAAGTTTCAACTTTGTACTGGGTTCGGGGCATTTGTTTTATGGCGACAGTAAACAAAAAGATTCAACCCTGGCAAGAAGAAAACGTGAATTGGAGCAGGTTTACAGTTTCTTTAAGGATCCTAAAAAACTCTTCGGTGACGAAGATCTGATCTTTGTTGGCGATTTTAATCGTGCAGCCCTTGTTCCGGACTACAAAAGCATTTCTTACGATACAACAACGTTCTTCATTCCGAATATTGAATTCTTCGATCCGGGGCTAAATAAATATCCCCAGGTTAAAAAGGAGAATATTGCAGGAAAGAACATTCCCAAGAACAATCCGAAATGCGTTTCATCCACGGTTGCGAAAGGAAATACTTACGTGTACGACATGATCATCTGTTCTCGGTCGCTGCTGGATAATTACGGTGTTCAGAGAGCGCAGGGAAAATTCAATACCAATTTCGGTGTGATTTCTTATGATATGGCTAACGGTATCGGAACTATTCCAGACGCCACAAAACAAATGAATCAAACCAAATTGAAGAACGCCTATTCGGATCACAGGCCCGTTTGGATTCGCTTAGCCTGGAATTAGATATTTCAGAAATTTTGAAGTACATTAAGTGTTGTCAAAATAACAAATTGTTGATATAGACACATTCTATTGTTGTATAGATAGAATTGATGATTAGCAACTACTGCGAGTAATACTTTTGAAGAAACAGAAAGTCAAAAGAAAATGGCTTTCGACTTAAAATAGTTCAGTCTTAACATCTAACATTATGGAAGCACATTCGAATGAAGGAGGAAAATGCCCGTTTACCGGTGCAACCGGAAAACACAATATTGGCGGCGGAGGTACCGCAAACCATGATTGGTGGCCAAATCAGCTAAAAATCAATATTCTTCGACAGAATTCTTCTTTGTCGAACCCGCTAAATGATCTTAATTACGCTGAAGCTTTCAAAAGTTTGGATTACCACGCATTGAAAAATGATTTGAAAACCCTGATGACGGATTCACAGCCCTGGTGGCCTGCGGATTTTGGTCATTACGGTCCGTTCTTTATACGTTTGGCGTGGCACAGTGCGGGAACCTACAGAACCGGAGACGGTAGAGGTGGAGCAGGTGCCGGACAACAACGATTTGCACCGTTGAACAGCTGGCCTGATAATGGAAACCTGGATAAAGCGCGACGTTTGTTGTGGCCGATCAAACAGAAATACGGACAAAAGATTTCCTGGGCAGATTTAATGATCCTTGCCGGAAATGTTGCTTTGGAAAGTATGGGCTTCAAAACTTTTGGTTTTGCTGGTGGTAGAGCAGATGTTTGGGAACCTGAACAAGATGTTTACTGGGGAACAGAGAAGAAATGGCTCGATGATCAGCGGTATTCCGGCGACAGAGATCTTGAAAATCCATTGGCCGCAGTTCAAATGGGATTGATCTATGTAAATCCTGAAGGTCCGAACGGAAATCCGGATCCTATTGCTGCGGCACGTGATATTCGCGAGACTTTCAAACGAATGGCAATGAACGACGAAGAAACGGTTGCATTAATCGCAGGCGGACATACATTCGGGAAAGCTCATGGAGCAGGAAATCCGGAGTTGGTTGGGGCGGAACCTGAAGGAGCGGATATTGAGCACCAGGGATTTGGCTGGATCAACTCTCACGGAACTGGAATTGGTGCAGATACAACAACTGGAGGACCGGAAGTAACGTGGACGCAAACACCAACGCAATGGAGTAATCACTTCTTTCAGAACTTGTTCGGAAATGAATGGGAATTGACAGAGAGTCCTGCCGGTGCGAAGCAATGGGTTGCGAAAAACGCGCAAAACAACATTCCGGATGCGCATGATCCTTCAAAGAAACTGCCGCCGATGATGCTGACAACAGATCTTTCACTTCGCTTTGATCCTGCATATGAGAAGATCTCACGAAGATTTATGGAGAATCCGGACCAATTCGCAGATGCGTTTGCGCGTGCGTGGTTCAAACTGACCCACAGGGATATGGGACCGAAAGTTCGCTATTTGGGTCCGGAAGTACCGAATGAAGACTTGATTTGGCAGGACCCGATTCCGGAGATCAATCACATGAAGATCAATGAAAATGACGTTGAGTTGTTGAAGTCAAGTATTCGTGAAGCGGGCTTAACTGTTGCCGAACTGGTAGGTACGGCCTGGGCTGCAGCAAGTACATTCCGTGGTTCGGACAAACGCGGCGGAGCAAACGGAGCACGGATTCGTTTGGCACCTCAGAAGTTTTGGGCGGTGAACAATCCGCAGCAACTGGATAAAGTGCTTTATCGTTTGGAAGGAATACAACAGGATTTCAATATTTCTCAAACGGGAAGTAAATACGTTTCACTGGCGGATGTGATTGTTTTAGCTGGAAATGTGGGAGTAGAACTTGGGGCAAAAGCTGCCGGTAAAACGGTCAAAGTTCCTTTTTCCCCAGGGAGAATGGATGCTTCCCAGGAACAAACCGACGTGGAATCGTTTGCTGTTCTGGAGCCCTTTGCAGACGGATTCAGGAATTACCTCAAAAATAAATCGGAAATAAGTACCGAAGCGCTGTTGATTGATAAGGCTCAATTGTTAACGCTTACCGCTCCCGAATTAACAGTTTTGATAGGAGGAATGCGCGCGTTGAATACCAACTTCGACGGTTCGAAACATGGAATTTTTACAGACAAACCGGGAACATTAACCAATGACTTCTTTGTGAATTTATTGGATATGCGCACGGTTTGGAAAGCGAAAGACGAGCATAAAGAGATTTATGAAGGAAGAGACAGAACAACCGGTGAATTGAAATGGACCGGAACCCGTGTTGATTTGGTGTTCGGTTCCAACTCTGAATTACGCAATATTGCAGAAGTGTACGCCAGTTCGGATGGAAGCGAGAAGTTTGTGACTGATTTTGTTTCGGCCTGGACTAAGGTTATGAATCTTGATCGCTTTGACTTAAAGTAAAAGTTTAGATAAAACCACATAGGGACATAGAGTACATAGATCAAATAGTTTCATGTATATTGATGGAAGAGGGTGTTAAGTGGGATTATTTCACTTTGCGCTCTTTTTTCTTTGCGGTTGTAATTTGCATTTCTTTATCTTCATGTTTCAGTAACTGATGTCAAAAACCTATTCCATAACAGAAAAACTCATGTTTCCCGCAACGCGCGTGAACGAGAACCGCTGTTTTTCCCATTTCAAAGGAAAGCGGATTGTTATTACAGGTGCGAGTTACGGGATAGGAGAACAACTGGCCCTGGAACTAGGAAGATTTGGAGCTGAGTTGATCCTTCTTGCAAGAACTGAAGACAAACTCCGTGAAGTACAACAAAATATTGTTTCAAAAGGAGGGAAGGCAGAGTGGTATGCATTGGATCTTCGTAACGAGATATCATTGGATAGATTGATACTGGAACTCCAAACGGAATATGACGAGATTCATTACCTCATTCATTGTGCAGGTTTGTCTATCCGGCGTTCGTTTCTCGATTCCAAAGAGCGTTTTCACGATGTTCAGCGTACGATGACGATCAATTATTTTGTACCGGTTAAATTGTCAATGGCTCTGTTTCCGCAATTGGAGAAGGAGAAAGGGCAAATCATTTATCTTTCCGCAATCAATACACTTTTTCCTGCTTTCCCGAAATGGGCGGCTTACCAGGCGTCGAAATGCGCGTTTAACGAATGGCTGACAAGTGTTCAACCGGAAATGCGGGAAATGAACGTTACGGGCACTTTAGTGTATCTTCCGCTGGTAAGAACGCGAATGATTACTCCGACTAAAATCTACGACAAAGCTGCGGCAATGAATCCTGAACATGCAGCACGCTGGGTAATCAGCTCCATGCTTTCTGGAAAGAAAACCGTAAAACCCTGGTGGACAATAATCGCAGTGACAGGAACGAAGTTATTCAAGCGAACAATCGCCTCACGAATCCATAAGCAGCCTTAAAATGTGGAACAACCTTCGCCAACTGAATCGTGCTGAACTCCTGAGTTTCAAAGGAGTTTTTTACTTTACCGGTTCTTTGCTGCGCGAAGGAATCAACCTCATGGCGGTAGTGCGTTTTTCTGCAAAAAGATATCCCAATAAACATGCATTGGTTGCAGACGATGTGCGAATGACGTATTCCGAAATGTACGTTGAAAGCAAGCGTTTGATGGCTTATTACAAAGAAATTGAGGGCTTTCATCCGAAACAGAAGGTTGGATTGTACTTCCCTAATTCCGCAAGCTGCTTACTTCATGTGTTTGCATTGTCACGACTTGGAATGGAAGTTCTACTCATCAATACTGAGCTGAGTCCGGAACAGGTTGCAGCCCTTTCCAAACAACAAAAATTGGATCAGTTGATCATTGACCGGAGTTTTGCAGAAAAACTTACTGATCTTTCCGGATTACGTTTTCTGATCTTCGATGAAACAACTGTGAAGTTCCTGAAATTTCAAACGAAAAAGCGTTTTCACAAGCCGGGGAGAGGAAGCATAGGAGTGATGTCGGGTGGAACTTCCGGAAATTTCAAAGCTGCTTTGCGCAAGCCTTCTGTTTTCAGGTTTTTAGCACCTTTATTGGCTTTATTGACCATTTCCAGGATCCACGAAAAAAGCGCTGTGATTGTTACCGCGCCGCTCTTCCATGGTTTTGGACTCTCTACATCCATTGTCGGATTCCTGCTAGGGAAGAAGGTGGTGATTCAGGAACGTTTTACAGCAAAAGCCATTATTTCTTCCATCGAAAACGAGACGGTCGAAGTATTGATTGCCGTTCCAACCATTATTCAGCGTTTATTGGAAGAGAACGATCCGCGATTGAATCGCCTGGAAACCATTTTTACCGGCGGAACACGACTCAGTGCCAGGCTTTCTGACAGAACCTTAGCTCAATTAGGCCCCGTTCTCTACAATTTGTACGGCTCATCGGAAGGTGGTTTTTCCTTTATGGCAACTCCTGCAGACCTCACTAAATTTCCCGGAACCATTGGGAAACCGCTATACGGCGTGAAAGTAAAGATCGATGAAAACAACTGCCTGCAGTTGAAAGGAAGCTGGAAAATGACAGATAACAATGCCGGTTACTACGACACCAAAGACCTTTGTTCTGTCAACGAAGCCGGATGTTATTTCATCAATGGTCGATACGACGATATGATTATTTCCGGAGGCGAGAATGTACATCCGCAGGACGTACACGATATTCTTATTACACACGAAAGCATCCGGGATGTGGCTGTGTTAGGTATTCCGGACGAAACCTTCGGTGAGCGTTTGGTGGCTTTTATTGTTGTAAAGAACCCGAATTTAAGTCCGGAAGAAATCCTGAGTTGGTTAAAACCCAAAGTTGCCCGGTTCCAGGTTCCTAGAGAAATTGTGATTGTAAACGAAATTCCAATGCTGAATACCGGAAAGCTGGATAAGAAGAAATTGTTAGAGCTTAGTTACGTGGAAAGAGTGAATCAAAAATCGTCTTCTTCCTCCAGCTCCTCTAACAGACGCATTTTGCGGTAAGCCTCAGGATCCGAATGTTCCAGGCTCAGCTTAAACGTAGCGTGTGAAAAAATCTCGATTTCTTTTGCCAATTCCGTGAAACGTTCCGTTGTTTCCTCCAGCACCTGGTCGATATAAGAGGTGTATTTCCCTGATTTCTCCGACTCGGCAAGAAAAAGCGCCAGCACATCACTCCCGGGTCTGTATTTTTCCCTTGGATTGCCGCTCTTTTCATACTCAATGAAAGTAACAGCCTGTGAAAAGACGGTATTTCTGGAGATACGCATTGACGGTAAAGGTATTGATTTTTAGGGAAGTGTGAAGCCGAAATGTGTGGAAAGTTGGTTTTATTTAACGGTTTGATCAATCTTCCCTTTTCTTTAATCGGAATGTACCCGACCCAACATTAATCGGCCATGAAAAGAAGAAAAGGAAACGTCTTACTACATTGTATTTCCACTTTCCCTCGTAATAACCGGTATCATCGTTATAGGTTCCCTCATACAGGATGGGGAATCCTTCTTTATTCTCAAAAACTGTGTTACCATTTCCGTCATCGGCATGACGTTTTTCGTAAATCTTGTCAAACTCAATATGAATTCCGTTAATCAAACCTGTAACGCGGGCTTTGTATGGACTAATACCAATCCCTTTAATATCGAGCGCAGAACCGGAAAATAAATTGTCTGCTTCCTCAATTTCCATTTGAAAAGTCAATTCCCCATTCTTGTGTTGCAAAGAATAGCCTTCACCGTATTGCAGTGTGCAAATGTATTTCCCGGAAAAATTCATGGAGGTAAAAATAGGATTTTTAAGAAGGATTAATGGTGTTTGCATTGGGATTTCCGAAGATACTCTAAGTAAAGAGCCGTTATGGTGAAGTAACTTCAAAGAGCGCAAAAATTTTGTTCAGTATATTTGTTATCAAACCCATTGTGATCATGGAATATTCGGAACGAAGTCATTTAGAAGGCAAAGAACAAATTGTTGCCGACATTTATGAAAAGTTAATAGCAGAGCTTCACAAATTCGGGGCGCTCAAAATCGAACCGAAAAAGACCAGTATCCATTTGGGGAACAGGTTCGGATTTGCAGGAGTTTACACACGTAAAAATTACATCAACCTTGAAGTGCATTTGAACTACAAACTTGTCAGCAATAGGGTTTCAAAAGTAGAGCAAGCCTCTGCTAACCGTTTTCACCACACCATAAAACTTTCCTCCGTTCAAGACGTCGATGACGAATTATTGCTTTGGCTGAAGGAGGCCTACGTGCTTAAAAAGTAAAGATCATTTTGCGAATACGACGACCTAACTGTCAGAATGCGCGAGATTACTCCTCACAAATTTTCTTCAATTGGTCCAGCGCCTTTGGCCAGGTCTCATCGAAATAGGAAGCGTATTCGTCAACCGTATCCGTTTCAGCAGTAACGCGTGTTCCATTTGGAGTAGCTTCGAAACGGTAATTTTCATGCGCACCTTTCCAGCTGTCCACTTTTTCGCCTTCCAAGATCTCCACTCCCTTTTCCAGGATGCCGTAGTGTTCGATGGAAACAAATTTTCCCGGATCATTTTCTGCAATACGGGCAATCATTCCGCCCTTGCTGCCATCTTCCGAAATCCCAACGAACATGATCTTGTCGCCCTTGTTCCATCCACCTTCCCACGAAGAAGTAGGGTTGAAGGTAGCCGTCCATTGTTCGTAAGTACGCTTATCGCTAAGGCCGAGCATCACATCGTGAACGTGCTCAGGCGAAGCGGAAATTTCTTTGGTATAACTGAGTTTTTTCATGAGGAATTGTCTTTAGAATGCACAAGTTAGGGAAGTTTTGGGAGGGAAGCAAGGGGGCTTCCTGGTAATGTAATTGTGTTATGTTAATGCATGGGCATCAGACCGACAAATTCCAGTAGGAGAGGAGGTCTTGGGTTTTACCTCAACTTAAAAAAGGCTCCAACTTTTATTCTTTTCCTTTCCAAATCTTACTCGCTACTCCGATTTTTGCGAGTAGGATATTTTACATGGCGTTCTTTAAAGTCCGATATTTCGGCTTTCAACTTTTTATTGGCGTTCTCTAAGAGTTCATTTTGAAATCTCATAATACTGATTAGGTCGTTCATTGCATTTAGATTCTCCAATTGACAATAAACCAATTCTTCAAGATCTGCTTTGGTATAAGTTCGTGCTGACATATTCTTATTTTTAAAACTATTTATCCGATTTTCTAAACAAACGTATCGAATTTCGGATAAAATTCCAAATGATTTTTCAGATTTTCGGAAAAACTGTTCTGTTTTGGTAGATTTATGTTCAGAAAAACAGACAATAATGACCGAATTAGGATTATTTCTTTCCCGAAAATCTGTAAACCGTTCAGACGTTTCGCGGAAAACAGGAATTAGTAAAACACGTTTAAGTGAGTTGACGAATAACGCCAGCACAAAACTTAGAGCGGACGAATTGTATTTGATTGCTTTGGCAATTGATGTTGATCCATGTGAGTTGTTGAAGGAAGTATGTAAAGACTTAAAATTGGTAGACTAAATTCATTTCTATGCCTACCACTAAAAAAATATCGCCACAAGCAATTGTTTCATTAAAAGAAGCACTCCACCTCATTTACTGGAAGAAAGAAGATCTTCAAGATTTCATCAAACTTAGCATTGAAAACAAAGCAATTATAGGCACCATCAATTGGAATAATACAAAGAGAGAAAGCACAAGAGAACTTATTGATAGAATGGTTAATCGATTGGATTTATATAATGACGATCTTATTAGTCTATTATTAAGTGTGACAGATTTTACTGATTTTTCCAATCTGACTTATTGGGATGAAGATGGTACAAAAACAAAAAGAGCCAAACTTGCAGTAGAAAATCTAAGAAAGCATACGATAGGACATATACAACTCACTAAAAATGAAGACGAAGCAAGAAAAAGGAGAATGGATGCTGAACAGAAGATAGCTCAAAGTAAATCCTTACAATCTGAAATTTCTGCTCTTAAAACATTATTCTATCAAATAGCTTCCAACACAAATCATCAACAAAGAGGATTTGAATTTGAGAGATTTCTAAAGCAACTTTTTACTCTATACGAATTGGATGCAAAAGGTGGATTCAAAAATCATGGTGAACAAATTGACGGCGCATTCACACATGATAATACGGATTACTTACTTGAAGCAAAATGGAGTTCTCAAGTTAATCAAGGAGATTTAGCAACATTTACGTTTAAAGTTGAATCAAAATTGAAGAATGCAGTTGGATTACTTATTTCCATAGACGGGTTAACACCAGAGGCAGTTTCACCGCAATTTAAATCAATAATCATTATGGATGGCTCTGACATTATTGCTATTGTAGAAGAACGAATAAGTTTTCCTGACTTATTGTACAAGAAACGCAGAAAAGCTGTAGAAACTGGAAAGATTTATGTGCCGTTTCAAGATTTGTAAACTTTTATTTAGATCTATGAAAGAGGTGAAATTCAATTATACTGAAAGAATATCGGACTTGAAAATAATCTGTGATACCAATGTATGGTACAATATAGCCAATCAAACATTCCAAAAACCTGAGAACGCCATATTGGTCCCAACATCATTAACAATTGCTGAACTTTCATCTTCAGAAACAATGGCAAGTTCGATAAATCTATTTCAAAATGTAATAAAGAGTCTACATGAGAATGGCAGGTCAATTATTCCCTTAGATCCATTTGATTTTGTCCTTAAAAACCATGATCCAAAATTTCCATTTAATGATTTAAATACAAAGAAGTTATTGGAGGGTTTTTCAATTGTGTTATCAAAAAACATCCCAGAAGGAACAGAATTTAGCACAGAAGTAAAAAACAAACTAATCGAAAGATGCAAACAAGATAGAAAAGCGACGGTAGAATTTGCAGAATTTGGAAGTGAAAACTTGATAGATATAAGAAAGAATATCAACAAAGGAGTGGGCAAAGAAACACATCGAAAAATTGATGCAGAAGAGATTAATAGAGAGATGTTAAAGTCTTTTTTGATTGAGCATGCGAAAAAAGTCGATTACACTATTGATTTTGAAACATTCAACTGGACCAATGTTGAGTTTTTTATGATTGTGACTACGAATTACTTTAAGAAACTAGAGACAACCAGAGATATGAAAATTCAGCCTAATGATGCAGTTGATTGGCTGAATATGCTTTATGTAACGCCTAATGACAAGTATCTCACTTTTGAAAAAAGTTGGAGAAAAATCATTCAAGATGACAAAAGGACGGCTAACTATTTGTTTACTTAAAAATCCAAGATTAGAACCCCGATCTAAAATCGGCCCTTACGCGGAAAGTGTAGAAAACAAACGGAATGGAACGTTGTTTAACCCCTGTTTGAGCTCAGTCCGCCGCGGCGGATGGAATGTAGAGCTAGTTTTCAAGCTTGCAGTGTACAAGCCTAGACTTTTTGGCTCAACCTTTTTTGGTCCGCCGCGGCGGATAAAAAGGTGGAAATCTCTCGAAAAAGAACGCCATAAATCAATTCCCTGGAAAAGAATAAAAGTTGGAGCCTTATGGGAAAACCCTGCGGGTGGCGTGCGCTGGAAAAATTGCCTGTAAAATGGTTCTGCATAAATTCCGCAGGATGCAGAAAATTTTATTGCAATGTGTGTTGGCCGTTCGCTTACGCAGTAGCTACAGCGAAGGCGCAGCGGCTATTTAATATAACGTCTAATTATAGGGCAAATCCTTCGGAGAACAATCGCTATTTACTTTAGCGTGAATCCGCCAGCCATGGCGGATCACAGACATAATGTGACATTATAGATGACAATCTAATTTGTCCTATAATTAATATTATGTTAAATAGAATATGTTCGAACTCTGAAACACTACGCCAACTTACCGCCAATTACCTCTTATTCTCTGAAATCCCTGATCCCTCATTTCCTTGGATTTATTATCCTCTTCTGGCGTTTCCAATACTCCTGAGAATCGAATAAAAAATTTCTTCCCGGGATACAACTACTATAACAGATTCTACGGCCAGTTCGTACCGGATTCCAGGTTCACACATCTGCTGTACGATTCCTTATCCTACGATCGCGCAAAATATTTTTAGAATACGCCAGATAAATCCATTAAAAAAACGACTGCAGACAAGTCGTTCGGAATACGCGAAAATTTACTGGCTCATGAGTACTACAAAGAATTTGAGATTGAGCTGATAATCTTGTTTCAGCCACTGCTGCGGTGTTTTACTGCAAGCAAAGAAGCATATCGTCGCGGGGAGATTGATGCACGTAAACTAAAGTACACACTACCATCTGGCGAATTGGATGCCGTTTATCCGGATACGATTTCCTGGATCAACGATTATTATGTTAAATACATACCTGACAGTAATAAAATGCTCCTTTCTGACATCGCGCCTAATATGTATAGAATTGGAGCTGACCGGTAGCCAGCTCATAACACGCCATTTTTATTTGCGCATTTGCGGGAAAGAAACAGACCCGAATCTTTGAAGTTCTAACGATTTCCCATAAATTTGCGCATATGTCATCGTTTAAATTCTGCTGTTTGTCGATTATTATCCTCGGTTTAGCTTTAATTAGTTGCTCCGAAGAACAGTCTGCAACTAAGCAGTACAAGGAATACAACCCAACCGAAGACAATATCATAAATCCATACTGGGCGGAGTTTACAGAGGATGCCCCTACTCGTTCGCCTGATTGCTGGAACAAGAATGTACTGAGCGAACTCAAAATAAACACCGTTGAACTTTACGCTTTTGGTGGTGATAATCCGGATGATACGCTTGAAAAGAAACTCTTCTCTTTCTCCAATAATTGGAAGACGCTGGAATACGAAGACTTCAAGTTTTCGGAAACACCGGCAATCTGGAGCCGTTGCGTTTTGCGTTTCTATGAGGATTTTGAGGAAATGGATATCACCTTCTCAAAGCATTTCGGGATCAACAGGCAAATTTCTTCACGCGCATTAAAAACGGACGAATGTACTATTCTACTGCGTAAAAAGAATGGAAATCAATTCGATACGACATTTGTGTACGGAAGTTTATTGAAGCCGCGACTGGTGGTGACTAAAATCGGAAAGAACATTTATTCCATAGATGCTTATATGAAATCTACAGCGAGTACGAGCGAGATTAAAGCTGTATTTGCCAAAGTGAATCGTGATGAAGCGGAAATGCTGTTTGCTCAACGCAATGTGGTTTTTGTGGAGAACGAAAAACCTGTTAGTTCTTTTATGCTGAACGAGGACTACGCCCAGGTTTCCCAGGTAAAACAATGGGATTACGATGAAAATGAGAACCTTATCCGTTACCAGGAATTTATCGGTAACTCGGTTGTACGCGATATCGAATGGGTTTATCGCGCGGATTTATTACCGGAATCCATCACTATTGACCGAAAGAAGTACTTTTGTGCCTATAAATAAGCATGTACAGCAAGGAAGAAATTAAGGAGATCCGCACCGAATTCTGGAACGATTTCAAGAAACATATGCAGCAGTTCCGGTCGTCTAACGGCCGCAGAATGAATTGGCTCAACTATCCTTCAGAAGTTCCGAATGTCTACATCCGTTTACATGCCGATAATCGCGGAATATCCTTTTCGTTTGATATTCAGGGAAAAGACGAGGGAATTCGCGCTATTCTCTGGGAACAAATGACAGAACTGAAAGTGATGCTGGAATCCGAAATGGGCGATGAAGGTGAATGGATAGCTGATGCTTATTCCGAAACTGCCGGCGATTTTTGCTCTATCCGCTGGTCGAAAGAAGGCTTACGATTCTTCAACCCGAACAACAAAGAGGAGATCTTTGCGTTTTTCGAAGAAAGATTGTTAAAGTTTGATATTTTCTACCAGGAATTTAAAGACATTCTTATCAATTTAGCGTCATAAGGACGAGAACTTAGTACATTTACCGCATGATTAAAAAGATACTTGCAAGCCTAACATTCGCTTTACTAATTGCAGCTTCATCCGTGCAAGCACAAACTGTTGTTTTCAATGAAGATTTTGAAACCGGGATGGACGGTTGGACGGTAGTTGTCCAGGATACTTTTCAGGTTGACACTACTTATGTTCCTGAATTTGCACCAGGATGGATCACATTGGCGGATCCGAACAACACTACAGATACGGTTTGTGGAGCAACATCTTTTTTTCTTACTCCGGGAAGGGCACGTCGCTGGTTGATTTCACCGGCAATTAACGTTGGTTCTTATGGAAACATTATCCGCTGGAGCGCCCGATCGCATGATCCAAGCTATCCTGACGATTACCAGGTGATTATTTCAACTACCACAAATGACATTGCTTCGTTCAACGATACGTTAGCGTGGGTTTACCAGGAAGATGAAAACTGGTTTGATTACGAAATGAACATTGCCGACAGCGGTTATGTAGACCAAACGGTTTACCTTGCTTTCGTTCTGAATTCATATGATAAATTCAAATTGTACCTTGACGATATTTCGGTAACGATTGAAGATCCGGTTGGAATTGAAGAGACTGTTGCAGATTGGGTTGAAATGTACCCGAATCCGGCTTCAAGTTACGTTCGTTTCAAAACCGACAAAACCGTTGATGCCGTACGCTTCTACAATTCTACAGGGCAACTTGAGTTAACTTCTGATTATTCAGCATCAAAGATCGATGTTTCAGCATTGCCTTCGGGGATTTACTTTGTAGAGATACTAAGCGGTGATGCGGTTGCCCGGAAACGATTGGTGATCCGCTGATCAAATCCGGGTTCTTTTCTTTCCCGCGAAGACGTATCCCGATAGCTATCGGGAGTAAGCCACCTAATGCTTACGCTGAAGCTCTTCACCTATGCGTAACCGCTATGGTGGAGCAAGGTCAGCACAGGCGCATCGGATGGCTTTTTTTGTTTCCGCAGATGAGCAGACGACCTTGAGACATGTTATGAGTAGTTGCCTGCCGGTCAACTCAGTTGTATCATAGGAAAATTTATTCACACTATAAATCCGGTGGCTAAAACATCTGCGCACCTGCCTGTTCGGCAGACAGGTCTGTGGGGGAAAATGCGGGAAAAGAAAAAGGAGTCACAAACGTAACTCCTCTTCTATTTCTGTTCGGGAAGTATCTTATCCCGGAAGGTTCTCTTCAACTTGTTCAGAGATTGCTGTTTTAGCAAATCTGATTTTCGTTCCTTCTGAGTTCAATAATACTGTAGTATCTGTCACTTCAAGGATTTTTCCGTGAACACCGCCGATTGTAACAACTTTGTCACCTGCTTTCAGGTTTTTACGGAATTCTTGTTTTGCTTTTCTCTTCTTATTTTCCGGACGGATAAAGAAGAAAATGAAAATAATGACCATTAGGCCAAGCATTAATAATTGTGGATTCATTTTTTTGAATTTAATCCTGACATTGATCGTCAGGAGATTTTTAGTTTAAAATTATCTAATAATTGTTGCCTGTACTGTAACAACAGTTAACTCAGGTGATGTGTTCGCCATAATACGAACGCTTTTTTCAAGATGTCCAACCGGCGCAGCTTTCGTGTCAACAGTTGCTTTAATAATTCCTGTTTTTCCCGGAGCGATCGGATCTGTTGGGAAATCAGCAACCGTACAAGAGCATGAACCCTTTACGTCAGAGAGAACCAAAGGAACATCACCGGTATTTTCTACCGTGAATTTCGCGTGGATCACCTCTCCTACTGCAATTTTCTTCGCATCGTAAACCGCATTTACTTTCAATGTAGTGCGCTCACCCATTTGCACTTTCGTCGGTTCGTCGCATGAAGTTGTTACACTCATTCCTGCGAAAACCAATCCTAATACAACAGCTATTCTTTTCATATCACTAGTTGATTAATCCTTTACCCATTTTAGAAATCTGACCTGAAGCCGTCAAACTTGAAATCGCTTTGTCGAGAATTCCGTTGATAAAGCTTGGGCTCTTCTCTGTAGAATAATATTTCGCGATCTCAATGTATTCGTTCAAAGTCACTTTTGTTGGAATCGATTTGAAGACCATTAATTCTGTGATCGCCATTTGAAGGATCAGGATGTCCATCTTTGCGATGCGGTCCAATTCCCAATTGTCGGTCAATTTATCAATGATTCCAAGCGTTTCCGTTTGTTTGTTCACTGTTTGGCGAAGCAAAGTTCTAACGAAATCCTGCTCGTCGTCTTTGTCCTTATACAAAGGTAAAACTACGATGTCTTCGTTTTCTTCGGCTGCTTTCAGTGTTTTGATTACCATTTGGCAAGCCAAATCGATATCGTCGATCCAGAAAATGTTCTTTTCTTCGAAGTACGAATAAAGGATCTCAGAGTTGGCAATATCACTTTTAAACAAGTTGATTGCAAAATTTCGGTCTTCCTCGTATCCAACTTCATTATTGTTCATGTGAAGCGTGTAATTTTCACTCTCCTTCAAACCATTGAAGATCTTTCTGAAAATCTCTTGTTCAACATCCCCTACCCAGTTAACAACTCTGTCTTCGCTTGTAAAACGTAAGCTTTTGGACTCTTCCAACTGGGCAATGATCTTGTTGTCGATGAATTTTGTATTCGGGTTCAAATCTTCATCTGTCGGCATCAACTTCTTGGTGTTTTCTTCAATTCGTGTAACACCTAAACGTTTGATCTCGCCAAAGGTTAGTAACAGGTACAGATACAAATCATAAATGCGCTCCACCGAAGCGATCAGTTCTTTCTCGGTTTTTGCCAGATTGACCTCTTCAGACTGGAAATATGCATATACAGCCTGTAAAACTTTTATTCGTAAATGTCTCCTATTTAGCATTTTGTGTATTTTCTATTAAAGCGGAAGTTTAATCTTTCCAATTGCAGCAATTCTTTCCTCAGCCATTTTATTCGCGATCTGGTAAGATGGGATTCCCTCAGATTTTGAACGGCTAACGATATTTCCAATTGTAGTGTAGATTTCTTCGGCTTTTTGCATTGACCATGCTGACGGTAAGCTTGCAACTTCAGAATAACAGTTGATCACTCCACCTGCATTGATCGCAAAGTCAGGAGCGTAAATGATTCCTTTATCCATCACAGCTTTTCCGTGAATTTGTTCTTTTGCCAGCTGGTTGTTTGCAGCTCCTGCAATGATGGAACATTTCAAACGGTTCAAAGTATCGTCGTTTACAGTTGCTCCCAAAGCACATGGTGCATAAATGTCCATATCAACATCGTAGATATCATTCAAACCAACAACTTCAGCGTTGTAAGTTGAAGCTACTCTTTTCAATGTTTCGTCATGAATATCAGTAATGTATACTTTTGCTCCTTCAGAAGTCAGGTGCTTTACAAGGTATTCGCCAACGTGACCAACTCCCTGAACAGCAACTTTCTTTCCTGCCAATGAATCAGAACCGAATTGTTCTTTCGCGCAAGCTTTAATTCCCATGTAAACTCCGAAAGCAGTTACAGGAGAAGGGTCTCCACTCTTTCCGGGCAAACCTACAACATGCGGCGTTTCCATTGCAACATACGACATATCGATTGGAGAAATACCAACATCTTCTGCAGTAATGTATTTTCCGGCAAGGCTGTGAACGAATTTTCCGAAACGACGGAAAAGTGCTTCGCTCTTCATGCTGCGGGAATCACCGATGATAACGGCTTTACCACCACCAAGATTCAATCCTGAAATGGCATTCTTATATGTCATACCGCGCGATAAACGCAATACATCGTTTAAAGCTTCCATTTCGTTGTTGTACGCCCACATACGTGTTCCGCCAAGTGCCGGCCCAAGTGTTGTGTTGTGTACTGCGATGATTGCTTTTAATCCGGTCTCGTTATCTGAACAGAACAACAATTGTTCGTGTCCAAGTGAACTCATTTGAGAGATAACGGGGTTTTCGCTTAAATTGACGTTGGAGATATCTTTAACTTCTACCATATCTTAAGAACTTAATTTTTTCAAAAAACAGTTTTCCAAGGCGATTCATTACTTTTGTGAGAAAGGAAATAATGCCTGAAGTGGCGCAAAAATAGGAAGAATAAGATGAAGTCTCTAAGCTATTTGAACAAATATTTTTACAAGTACAAATGGAGTCTCTTATTGGGCCTGGTTTTTATCGTTCTCAATAACTATTTCGGCGCAAAAATGCCCGTAGTGTTCAATGAGGCACTTGATACGCTTCAAAATCCAAAAACTACAGTTGCTGTTTCTTTCTGGCAAAATCCTGTCCTTCATTTGGCCTTGATTTTCATCGGATTTTCGCTGCTTTCTGCATTCTTCCTGTTCCTTACCCGACAAATGATTATCGTTGTTTCACGTAAAATTGAATACGACCTGAAAAATGAGATCTACGCCAAGTACCAGGAATTGCAGTTCGATTTTTATAAAGATCAGCGTACAGGCGACCTGATGAACCGGATTTCGGAAGATGTTAGCCAGGTCCGAATGTACCTGGGGCCGGGTGTTATGTATACCGTCAACCTTATTGCTCTCTTTCCCCTTGTGTTGTTCCAGATGATGTGGCTGAATGCCGAATTGACGCTATATGTGTTGATTCCGCTCCCTATCATGGCCTTCCTGATCTACCTTGTTTCAAGCAAGATGAACGCGCTTGGTAAAGAAGTGCAGCAGGAACAAAGTAAACTAAGTACAATTGCCCAGGAGACTTTCTCCGGAATGCGCGTAATAAAAGCGTATCGCCAGGAAGATCATACAAACAAACTTTTTGAGAAGAGTTCGAATGAATATTTGCGCCGGCAGATGCGCTTGGTTCGGGTAAACAATTTGTTCATGCCAACGATCATGCTACTAATTGGCGCCAGCAGTATGCTTAGTGTTTTTATTGGCGGAAGCATGGTGTTAAACGGTGGAATCAAGGATGCGGCGATCATCGTGACATTTATGATGTTCATTTACAAGCTGACATGGCCATTTGCGAGTGTTGGCTGGGTAACGAGCATTATTCAGCGTGCTGCGGCATCACAGTCGCGGATCAATGATTTCCTGAAAACAGAGCCAACGATTCGAACAAATGTTGGCGAGAAGGTGCAGTCCTTTGATACAATTAAATTCGATGATGTGAGTTTCCGTTACAACCCGGAATTGCCAGATACATTGAAGAATATCAGTTTTGAATTACAAAAGGGACAAGTGCTTGGAATTATCGGAAGAACAGGTTCAGGAAAGTCTACTCTACTGAAACTGCTGGTGCGTCAAACTGATCCTACACAAGGAAAGATCCTGATCGATAAGAAAGACCTGAGATCGCTGGATTTAAACACTTATCGAAGCCAAAGCGCTGTTGTTCCACAGGACGTTTTCCTTTTCTCAGACACGATCAGGAACAACATTCTTTTCGGGACCGACCAGGAAAATGTGAATGATTCTGAAATTGAACGTGTGGCTGAAGATGCGCATGTGCTGCACAATGTCAAAGGGTTTCCGGATCAATTCGACACGCTTTTAGGTGAACGTGGAGTGAATTTAAGCGGTGGGCAAAAACAACGTGTTTCTATCGCCAGGGCTTTGATCAGAAAGCCCAAATTGTTGGTTTTGGACGATTGTTTGTCTGCAGTTGACACGGAAACGGAAGAAATCATTTTGTCTAAATTGGACCGATACAGCAGAGAATTCGACACAACAGTTGTTATTGTAAGTCATAGGATCTCAAGTATTCGAAATGCAGACCACATTCTCGTTTTGGAGGAAGGGAAAATTGTTGAGCAGGGAACAAAAGAAGATTTGTTGAAGAAAAATGGTGTTTTTGCCGAAATTACAGCGCAGCAATTACTTGAAGACGATTCAATTTCCGGGTTTGAGGAGTAAATAATGATCCAGTTTGTCCTTGATATAGGTTGCGAGCTCTATATCTGATGCTGTTTTCAGGAAATCTTCGTCCAGGGTCATAAAGTAGATAAAGTCCTCAAATTCCGCTTCATCCAATTTTATCACGTCGTAAGAAACATAAAGGCGAAGCAATTCTTTAACGACCTCAGTTTTGCTGTCCATGTATTCCAATTCCGCAACTTTTGCTTTTGATTGCTCGGCTCTTGAAAAACGTTGGTACAATGCTGTGATCGGGCTCTGAAAAGCCTCAAGTCCTGTAATTGTTTTTGTTTCCCTCAATGCCAGGGCTGCACGTTCTTCTTTGATTTGCTGAAGCGTTTTTAGAGGTTTGATCGTTACTTCATTCAGCTGTCTCGCCTTTTCAATAAGCACAAAGTCAGCAACAAACTGGCAACTGGAATCTGGTTTTATCCTGAAACCAATCTTGTCATAGCCTTTCGTGGAAAGAATAATAGAATCGTTAGGATTGACATAAGCTCCGAAAGTTCCGTTCGGCTGCCCGAAAACACCTTCGTTCGTTGTGTGATTAACGATCATAAGGTTGTAGAAGGAGTTAAAGTTGTTTAACGTATCAATGACTTTTCCTTTCAACCAAACTTTAGAGCAGGGTTGTGATTGACTAAAGGCAGTCGAACCGATCAGGCAAAAGAGAATTAAGACATGTTTCACAGAGCTAAAATAGAACATCAAACTTTATAACGGATTGAATTAACAGAAATTATATTGAGTTACAAATATGAAATTCTCACAATACAAATGTAAACATTGGTATATTACAAAAGTAAACATATTCATTCCTTGAAAGTTTGATGGTTGGGACAGTCCGGTTTTCGGACAAGAAACTTTAAACTTTTTTGATCACTTTGAACTTCTTGAGCTTATCCGTAATTTTGCATTATGGCACGAGTGGTTGTAGGACTTTCAGGTGGCGTTGACTCAAGTGTAAGCGCGTATTTACTTCAGCAGGAAGGGCATGAAGTAATTGGACTTTATATGCGTAATTGGCATGATGATACGGTTACGTTAAACAACGAATGTCCGTGGATTGATGATGCGAACGATGCTTTATTGATAGCTGAACAGTTAAATATTCCGTTCCAGGTTTTAGATCTTAGCAAAGAATATAAAGAGCGTATCGTAGACTATATGTTTGCCGAATACGAATCCGGGAGGACGCCCAATCCGGATGTGCTTTGTAATCGCGAGATCAAATTTGACGTCTTTTTGAAAGCTGCACTTGAGCTGGGTGCCGATTATGTAGCTACAGGGCATTATTGCCAGAAAACTACTGACGAAAACGGTGTTCATCATTTGCATGCAGGCGCCGATCCTACGAAAGACCAGAGTTATTTCCTTTGTCAGTTATCACAGGAGCAATTGGCGAAAGCACTCTTCCCTATTGGACATTTACAAAAATCGGATGTACGCGACATTGCGAAATCAATAGATCTTGTTACTGCAGAAAAGAAAGATTCACAGGGATTGTGTTTTGTCGGTAAGATCTCATTGCCGGAATTCCTTCAACAACAACTTCAGGTAAAAGAGGGTAAAATCATTGAAATACCGGAAGATAGCTTCAGTTTTAATGATTACAAGAGTATCCCTGTCAACGACGAACATGTTGTTGAGCTCGCTACTCCTTTCCATTTCGAAGAAGCTATGGGTTCTTCGGTAGGAACTCACATCGGAGCACATTATTATACCATTGGCCAACGTAAGGGCTTGCATATCGGCGGACGTCCAATGCCTTCTTTTGTTATTGGGATCAATACCGAAACAAATACGGTTTATTCCGGTCAAACGGAACAGCATCCGGGATTGAACCGTTGGGCGCTTAAGATTGAATCAAGTGAGCAGCACTGGATCCAAACATCCAAGAAATTAGCTATTGGCGAAAGTGAGGATTATTTCATACGGATCCGTTATCGTCAGCCTTTGCAAAAAGGGAAATTGATCGCGAAAGAAGATGGCTTGTATATTTTATTCGAATACATTCAGCGCGGAATCACTCCCGGACAATTCGCTGCCTGGTATAAGAATGGGGAGTTGGTTGGTTCAGGGATTATTTCTCATTAATTAATTCTGATTTTTCTTGAAATAATTGCATCGCAATTTTGCGAATGTTTAATTATTGGGTAAGAAAACGTCGAACGTAAAATCATCGTAGAAGATCACGGTTTTTATAACCTTCTTGTTGTTTAAGGGGGATTCTGTTTCCGGAAGCTTTGCCTGTTCTACCGGTTCTGATTCAGGCTCTTGTTGAATATTATTCGCGTGTTGCTGCTCTTCTCCTGTAATTAACCAATGTGTGCTCACATTCGGGAAAGCCTGTACCACTTTTAACAGGAACTCGTAGCCCGGCTTGTTTCGTCCATTAAGGATATGGCTAAGGTTTGATCTCTGCACGCCTATCTTATCTGCAAAAGAAGTTGCGTTTAAGCGATTGGATGCCATGATCAATTGTAAACGTTTCTCAATTCCCATGTTACAAATGTAGCAAAATCGATTAAATTAAGTAAAACAATGTTGTTTACAAATGTATCTCACCCTCAATTAATCAAAAGCAGCACAATTATATAAAAACATAATCCCGATAGCTATCGGGATGTGTTTAAGCTGAAGGTTTGAGTTACAATCTTAAAGCTACATTCCTCAAAGATTGCGCTTCTTTTCGGGCTTATATCAAACAAAAAAGCATCTCCCCTGCTTGGAAAGACGCTTTAAAGAATATTATTGGTTGTTCTTAGTTCTTCGAGTAAGAAAAGAAAATAGGCATTGCTGCATTCGCATCGTTGGTAACACCAAAAGTTACTACATCCATTAATCGAGCAACTTCATGAATGCTCATTTTGCTTCTGTCACCAAGCGACTTATGGTTTGCTAATTTTTGTTTTGCGGCTTCAATTATTCTATTTTCCATTTTGGTAAAGTTTCAAGTTATAGGCCGGTTTACGCCTACAATTGTAATATGTTACAAAATGAATGAAAAAAAATATAGAAAAGTGGATTATTGGCCAGAATAAGCTTTATACAAAGCAAATTAAAATATTTAAAATCAATTATTTAGAAAGAAAATCGTAAGCTTCCTGTACTTCCATGAATTTTTTCGAGGTTTCCGTTTTCTCTGCCTCCGAAGCATTCATTTGTTTGTCAGGATGGTATTTTACCACCAGTTTTCGATAAGCTCTTTTGAGTTGATTTTCAGAGAAGCCTTCGCTGATATGTAGCGTCAACAGCGCTTTTGCTCTTTTCTGATTTGTATTTGATGAGCTATTGCTATACCTGTTGAATTTTTCTTTCTGGAATTCGGACATTTTCTGTTCAATATAACTTGCCCTCACTCCTATCAATTCAGCTAACCTTACAATTGCAACAAACTCACGGTCGATAATTTCTCCGTCAGCTTTTACAATTTCGAAAAGGAAATCGATTATGGCAATACGTTCCTTTCCATCGTTCAAATGAGAAATAATCCATTTGGCAACACTTCTCACGTTCGTTTCTTTGCGCATTGCAGAAATCAGTTCTTCCATTGCACTCATATAAACCATGGGAAAATGGCGTTGAAAATAGAGTCGCACGAAATCTACCTTTTTCTTTGGGTCACGCGAATTCTTCTTAATGATCCACCCTGCGAGATAAGCGTAGGCAATCTGAACATTCTCATCTGATTTACGCGCATACGGAAGCATACTGTTCGGTTCCTCTTCTCTTGTTTCTTTCGGGATGAACGGATTTATCCCCGCAACAAAATACATGTACGACCAAATTACGCCCAGGACAAGGATGATCACCAAAAACTCCACAACTTAAAATTTCGGCATTAAAGGTTTGATCAGGTTTTCCAGTCCGTTGATCTTGATTTCCAGCATCAGTTCCATTTGTCGACCAAGTTTACCTGCCGGAAATCCGCCATTATTCTTCATCCACACAAAATAGTCTTCAGGAATATAAAGCAGGTATTTGTCTTTATACTTTCCAAAAGGCATTTTAGCTTTTGCCAGCTCTATCAATTCATGCTGTCCTTCCATTAAGCGATTTTGTGTAATTGAAATATATAATATGTTCCCTCTTCGTTTGATCTTCTGACTTTTGTGCCGTCCATTTGTTGTGTCATGGCCTCAATGATCTCCAGTCCGAAAGTAGATTCATTTTTCCTGACCCAGTTTCCGTTGTCAAAATACTCGATCATCACCTGGTTTTCAGTAATATCGGCAATTGTAATGGCGACCCTTGGGTTTTCAATGTCCACAAAGGCGTGCTTCACACTGTTCGAAACCAATTCATTCAGCATCATGGCAATTGGGACAATGCTTTTTGTGTTAAGGTTTCCAACATTTACGTTTACTTCAGAAACGATCTTCCTGCTTACTGAATAGCTTTCAATAAGCGAATCGATCAAAGTTACAATGTATTCTTTAAGATCGAAGTTAGAAAGTGAATCTGTTTGATACATTTTTTCATGAATGATGGCCATTGCGCTCACACGGTTTACCGCTTCGGTATAAATAGAGCGTTCGCTCTCACTCAATGTTTCTGATTGTAGCCGAAGTAAACTTGAAATGATCTGGAGATTATTCTTAACCCGATGATGGATTTCTTTGAGCATCACTTCCATTTCTGATTTTTGGCGGCCTATCAACCGGTTCCGCTCGTTTAACTGACGGTTAATTAATTTGACAATGGCTTCCGATCGCTGCGTTGCACTGACATATGTAAACAGGATATAGCCTATTGCAATAGCGAGTATCACGAATTCTGACATATACAATATCGCGTCGGTTTTATCGAAGTGTTTAACGGAGTTCAGGTTCTCAGGAAAGAAGTAATAAACATATATGAAAAGGCATGTAAAATTGAGAGCAAGAGCAATTAATCCGAAGATCTTGTTCAGAACAATAAAGGAAAAAAGAACGTGAACAAACATCCACAAAGGTGTTGTGTAATGAATAGACCGAACAAAGAAAAGTGTTAGAACAATGATGATAAAAGAAGCAAGGATAGCAAAGCCTCCAATCAGTTTATACTTCTTTGTCTTAATAAGAAGAACCGCGGAAATTGCGCAGATTCCTACAGCAATCAGATCAGGAAGCGGATTGTATTTGGATTTGACAAAGCTGAGAACGGATACCAGTAAAATGAGAAAGCCAAGCATCATGCAGGTTCTCAGAACCAGCTTGTATCTTGTTTCTTCATAAATACGATTGGTATGTGTCTGCAGGAAATCCTCTGGCATTCGTAGTATGGAATTTTAGGTTGAAAATACTCAATTCCACGGAGTTAATAAAGTACAAGTTGATTATTTCACAAATAACCTTTTCAAACTTTTGAGAGCTCAAAATGGTAGGATGTACCTTCGGAAGCTGCGGTCCTATTTACTTTTCCGCTAAGTTGCTCTGTCATGACATTAATGATTTCGCTTCCGAAAGCTTCTTCGGCCTCTTTCCATTTTCCATTGTCAGAATACTCTATTTCAAACATGTTATCCGGCCTGGATGAGATTTTGATTGTGATGCGCGGTTTTGGCTGTTGGTGAAAAGCGTGACGAATAGAGTTTGTGATCAATTCATTAAGTATCATTGCCAACGGAACGATCAAATCAGAATTCAGGTCAAAATCTTCTATCTCCGTATATGCACGAACATCTTCTTTCAAAGGGTAGCTGTCGCAAATATAAGAAGTGAGATTCTCTACATAACTAGCGAGTTCAAAGCGTTGGAAAGTATCTGATTTGTAAATTTTTTCGTGAATCATTGCAATTGTATTCACGCGGTTTACTGCTTCCTGGTAAGTTGCGATCGATTCATCGGAGGACTCATAGTCGGCCTGGAGTTTCAAAAAGCTGGAAATGATCTGGAGGTTATTCTTCACGCGGTGGTGAATTTCTTTCAGCATCACCTCTATCTGTTTCTTTTGGGAAAGAATCAGTTCATTTTGTTCTGTCAGGCATTTCTGGTTTTCGACCAAATGGTTTTCCATTGTTTGAGAAGCACCTAAAAAAACGTGAAGCATATAGCCCAGCGCAATTCCCTGGAAAGTAAACTCCGCCAGGAAAACATAGGCATCCATTTGCTCCAGCAGGAAACGATGATTGATCCTGTCTTCAAAAATGGTCAACAGATAAACGATTAGTGCTCCGAAATGGAATGCAAGCGTAAGTCCACCCCAAAGTTTTTCAAGCATCAGGTAGGCAAACACTACAACAATTGCAATCCAGATCATTGTTGAAAGATGTAGTCCGGGAACAATAAACAAGGTGATTATCAATGTCAACGAAGCTCCAATAACCGCAATTTGACTGACAAGTCTATAGTTTTTTGTTTTCCGGAGAAGAATATAGCATCCGCTGATCAAACCTATGGCAACCAGGTCTGGAACTGGTGAAAAATGCTTATTGAGTGAATTGGTAAAAGCGGTAATGATAAGTATGCCCAGGATGAAAATCGCCAATCGGTTAACGAGCAGGTACCTGCTTTCGTGAAAGACCTGTGTCTGGTCAGTGGTGAATTGCGTTTTCGAGGCGTTCATAAAGGATAATAGCTATGTTAAATTACTATTATCCTCTATATCTACAACGATTTTGTAAAATTATTTCGCTGGAATGTTCTTCAAGGTCTCTAAGTACAATCCCCAATACTTTTGTACTGAACTTATTTGCACTTTTTCGTCAGGAGAATGTGCTCCGTGAATATTTGGTCCGAAAGAGATCATTTCCATTTGCGGGAAGTGTTTTCCAAGGATTCCGCATTCCAATCCTGCGTGACAAGCTTTCACCTGAGGTTCTTCATTGAAGCGGGTTCTGTATAACTTTGTCATAAGTTGAACGATATCCGAATCAGGAAGTGGTTTCCATCCCGGGTATTCTCCGTTCTGAACTACGTCAACTCCGTTACTCTCAAAAGCAGCTCGTACTGCATTGGCGACATCTGCTTTTGTGCTGTCAACTGAGCTTCGCTGTAAACTTTGAGTGGAATACTTTCCGTCGGCAACATCCACTTTAGCGAGGCTGGAAGATGCTTCAACCAGGTCGGCCATGTCCGGACTCATTCTGAAAACACCGTTCGGAACAGCGTAAATACTATGTAGAATCTTCTCTAAATCTGATTGGGAAACAACCTGAGATGAAACAGAAGCATCTTTAACCGACCATTTCATTTCTGTTTCTATGCTTTGGTATTCTTCCGTTAAAATCGCTGTAAACGATTCTATCCTATTCACAACTTGTGCTTTTACGTCTTTGTGAACGGCAATAACAGCTGTGCTTTCTCTTGGAATTGCATTTCTCAAACTTCCGCCATGCAGGCTTACTAATCGTAAATCAACAATTGAAGTCAAGTGATATAACAATCTGTTCATCAGTTTATTGGAGTTCCCTCTTCCAAGATGAATGTCCATTCCGGAATGTCCACCAAGCAAACCACGTAAACTGATTTCAATCCCCACATAATCTGCCGGAAGCGATTCAAGAACCAGGTTCATTGTTGTGTTTGTATCAATTCCCCCGGCACAACCGATAGAAATCTCCGTATCATCCTCCGTATCAAGGTTCAAAAGAATAGTTCCTGAAATATTTTTCGGATCGATCTTCATTGCTCCGGTCATTCCAGTTTCTTCATCAATAGTAAACAAGGCCTCAATTGCCGGATGTTCGATATCAGAAGCTGCCAACGTAGCCATAATGGTTGCAACTCCAATTCCGTTGTCGGCACCAAGAGTTGTTCCTTTTGCTTTTACCCAATCGTTGTCAACAAACATCTCAATTCCCTGCTTTTCGAAATCAAAAACGGTGTCGGCATTTTTTTGGTGAACCATGTCCAGGTGCGACTGCAATACTACAGTTTGCCTGTTTTCCATGCCAGGAGTTGCAGGTTTCTTGATAATCACATTTCCGATTCCATCCTTGATCGTTTCCAATCCAAGGCTTTTCCCGAAATCCATCATAAATTGAATGACTCTTTCTTCTTTTTTAGACGGGCGTGGAACTGCATTCAAATCAGCGAAATGGTTCCACAATGCTTTTGGTTCAAGATTTCTTACTTCCATGACAATTAATTAAGAAAGCGAAGCTAACTAAAATTCGTGACGAGGCTTAACGCTTTTTGAATTTTCCCTGTAGAAATGACAAAGAAAACAAAACGATAATCACCATCTTAGTAATAAGTAGTATCTACTGCCCGTTGACTGATTTTTTGATCTTAAGGGTATAACTCGAGAAGTTGTATTCGCTGTTCTTTTTAAAGTTCAGTTGGTAGGAGAAGCCCAACTGAATACGTACACGATCAAAAACTCCGTAACGCTCATTCTCCCACAGTTTCCTCAATCGTGCAATAGAGGCGATTTCGGTGGTAAATGTAAGTCCGGATTTGAGCGGCCAGCAAAAACCACCACCATAAAGGATATTGAATTCATTTTTGTAACCCGTTGTCACTTCACCTTCTGAATAATTGACCTGCTCATCGTAAATATTGTTTTGCCAATCAGTCAGGTACGTGGTGGTTCTGACATAAGGTTTGGCAAGTAATCCGGAATAAACTCCACCGCCGAATACCGTAAAATAAACGGTTTTTCCAATCGATGCCTGCACTAACAAGGGAATGGAATAATGATAAGTGTTGATGTCGTTTTTGTATTCATGCTGAACATAATGGTCAACCGGATGCGATTTAACTGTTTCAGAAGCCGTTTTATTCGTATTGTCAATGAAAACTCCGGTTCTGAGCGAAAAAGTGTTCTTTGTGTTATACTGCAGGTTCATTCCTAAAGAACTCAGTTTTTCCCTCGAATTGTTTACTCCAAAAGATAACCCTGCACTGTAATTCTTGTACTGGCCGAAAGTATAGGCCGAAAAAAACGAGAACAACAATAATATGTAGCCGGTATTAGTTTTCATTAGGTACATTTTTTTCTACTCCGAGATATAGCGTTGAGAATTTATAATTGCTGTCTTTTTTCAGGTTAAAGGTGTACGAGAGACCAAGAGAATACTTGAATTGAACAAAACCTCTAGTACTGTGGAAGGTTTCGTTAATAAAAATGAAATTCTCGTTGGAATCTTCCGGTCGGTAAAAGCTTCTGCTTGCACCCAGTTCTATATTGATACCTTTTGTAATAGGAATCAATGCTCCTGCACCACAAAAAAACATCACCCTCCTGGCAGAATTGGGAGAGTAATCATAAGAATAGTAGGTTGCTTCACCCGGATTGTCAAAATTGTCTTGGACATATCCTTCATTATGAATGTTGTATTTTAAATGAAATGCGGCACCGGCTTCAGTATATATCAGCACTTTTTTACCGAATGAAGCCCGGACGGAAACAGGGATATTAAGGTAGGTCAATGCTAAATTGCCAAATGCGTAATCTCCGTTCAGATCATTGTATGTCATGCTGGAGCGCTTCATTTTCTCTTGACTAACGGCTGAGCAAACAGTGAAAACACGCTTAAAATTGTATTGAAAGCTCGCTCCCGGACTGGAATAGAACTTGTGAGAATCGAAATCGTTTGCAGTTCCATGGATTCCAACCGAAAAATGTTTGTACTGTGCTGAAACCGTTAGCGAGACTAATAAAAACAGGGAAATGGCGCTGTTTTTCATACGTGCTGTTTAGGTGATTTAACTGTGATTTTGGTGTTTTATTGTGAATTGCGAATGTTGTAAATGCGATTGATCCACAAATCTTCTACTTTCTTTCTTGCCCAGGGTGTCTTTCGCAAGAATTTCAGACTCGATTTTACGCTTGGCTCACTGATAAAACAATTGATAGGGATCAGCTGTCCCAGTCGCTCGAAACCGAATTCGGCCTCGAGCTCTGTGACTATCGTTTCCAATTTTATTCCGTGTAGAGGATCCATTCTTTTTGAAGTGAAAAAGCAAAAGTCAAAAGTTTAAAGAACTTTAATTCTCATTTTTTTTTTGACTTTTACCTTTTAAGTTTTGACTTACACTAGTTTACGGTACTTAATTCTTTTCGGAGCCGCATCACCTAAGCGTTTGCGCTTGTTTTCTTCGTAATCCGAGTAAGAACCTTCAAACCAAACCACTTCAGAATCTCCTTCGAAAGCCAAAATGTGCGTACAAATTCTATCCAGGAACCAACGGTCGTGGGAAATAACAACCGCACATCCTGCAAAGTTTTCAATTCCTTCTTCCAACGCACGAAGTGTGTTCACATCGATATCATTCGTAGGCTCATCCAGTAAAAGGACGTTTGCTTCTGTCATCAGGGTCATAGCTAAATGCAGACGGTTTCGTTCACCACCGGAAAGCACTCCCACTTTTTTAGATTGGTCTGAACCTGCAAAGTTGAACTTCGACAAATAAGCTCTGGCGTTAAATTTCTGGTTTCCGATCTCGATAAACTCGTTACCTCCACCAATTACTTCGAACACTGATTTCTCAGGATCAACTGATTTATGTGTTTGATCTACATAACCGATCTTCACGGTTTCACCTATAGTGAATTCACCTTTATCCGGATGCAATTCGTCCATGATCATTTTGAAGATCGTTGTTTTACCCGCACCATTCGGACCAATGATTCCAACAATTCCCGCAGGAGGAAGTTTGAAGTTCAGGTCATCATAAAGCAATTTATCTCCAAATGCCTTTTGAACATTGATCGCGTCAATAACGTTCGTTCCTAAACGAGGACCATTTGGAATTGGGATTTCCAATTTTACCTCTTTGTCCTTCATTTCCTCCGACATCATTTTGTCGTAGTTCTGCAAACGTGCTTTGCTCTTTGATTGACGTGCTTTCGGGTTCATACGTACCCACTCCAACTCGCGGGCAAGCATTTTTTGTCTTTTGGATTCAGATTTTTCTTCTTCCTTCAAACGGTTTCCTTTCTGCTCCAACCATGAAGAGTAATTTCCTTTCCATGGAATACCTTCTCCTCTATCCAATTCAAGAATCCATCCGGCAACGTTGTCAAGGAAATACCTGTCGTGGGTTACTGCAATTACAGTTCCTTTGTATTGTTGTAAATGCTGCTCCAACCAGTCAATGGATTCTGCATCCAAGTGGTTGGTAGGCTCATCCAACAAGAGTATATCCGGGTTCTGAAGCAATAAACGACAAAGCGCAACCCTTCTTTTCTCTCCTCCTGAAAGCGTTTCAATCAACTGGTCATCCGGCGGACAACGAAGCGCATCCATTGCTCGGTCTAATTTCGTGTCAAGTTCCCATGCATCAAGTGCATCGATCTTATCCTGAACAACACCCTGACGAGCGATGAGCTTATCCATTTTATCAGGATCGTTCAACACTTCTTCGTCCATGAAAGCATTGTTGATCTCTTCGTACTCTTTCAAAACATCAACAGTTTCCTGTGCACCTTCCATCACGATCTCTTTCACCGTTTTCTTCGGATCCAATTCAGGTTCCTGGGGCAAATACCCAACAGAATATCCCGGAGAGAAGACAACATCGCCCTGGTATGATTTGTCAAGTCCGGCGATGATCTTCATTACCGTTGACTTTCCTGAACCGTTCAAACCGATGATCCCGATCTTGGCGCCATAAAAGAAAGAAAGGTAAATGTCTTTAATGATTTGTTTTCCCTGCGGTGTAACTTTCGAAACACCGACCATTGAGAATATGATTTTCTTGTCGTCTGACATATATTAAATTTTATTGCCGCAAAGGTAGTAAAACTCGTTGTTTCAGAAAGGGAAACATTGCACTTTGCTAGAATCTTCCACCGCCAACGACCCCGTATACATAGACAACGATGAATACGATGGTAAGCAAGCAGTAACAACCCGCAAAAATGAATGCATTTCTCAAAAATTTCATGGAGTCATCAAAATCGTACTGATCATTTGAATTGATTCCTTTTCGAAGCAAAGTAGCATAACGGATAAGGAAAACTCCCGGAATGATCATTACCAATGCGATCACAAACATTACTCCGGCCATTATTTTGGCTGCAGTAAACATTCCAAGGTTTGCCCCTCCGAAAATCGGGTTATTCGCCATTTCTCTTTCCACACGGCTGATAGAAATATAGGTTGAAATGCTATTGTAAAGCAGGAATGCGGCCATTAGGAATCCGTATACTGCAATGATTACTCCCCAAACGGTAGAGGTTTTTAAGCGAGATTTCGCCGTTTGTGAAACGATAAGTTCTTTTGTTGTTTTAGGAAGGTCAGAATCAAGATTGTTTGACATAATTTATTTGTTTTGGTAATTAAATTGTTGAAACGGAATTACGCAGGTCATATACGTAGTACACGACACTTCCGATAGTTATTAAAAATATTAACAAGTAAATGGCAAAGAACACGAGGGTATTTCTCATATTTTTTATCGCAAAATCAAAATCACCCTGGTCGAGGGTTTTAAAGGCGCTTTTTGAGCTTGTTGTGAACCTGATCAGGAAAATTCCCGGTAAGATCAAAGCTGCACCAAAGATCAATTGAACAAATGCAATGAGCTTACCAACGAAGATCACAGGATTTTGTCCCATTACATCGGCAAAATTTGAAAGGTCACTAATTGATTTAACCGAATAAATGATCAGAGCAACCGCAATCATAAAAAGGCAGACGGCAATGATAATGGTCCACTTTGATGCCGTTTGAACATATGAAGTAATGGAGCCGTTCACTGTCAGCCCTTTGTTTGAATCGGAGGTAATGTTTTTGTCTAAAGTTTCCATTTTTAGTAAGGTGACCTGGAGTTAGCGTATTGAACAATTATAAAGATGACATAGGCATAGATCAGGGTCATAAGTATACTGAAGATGATCCCGATTATGGAACAAATCCTTCCGGCATTAAGCATTTCCCGGCTTTTTGCATTTTCCGGTGTTTCAGGAATGGCCATTCCTCTTCTACTTAGAGAAAGTCCGATGATTCCACATACCAATCCTGGAATTCCATAAAGGAATGATCCCACAATGCTGATAATTCCCAGTACAAGTACCGCATTCTGATGAGGGAGTTTTTTTAAGTCCGAATGGACATCTATCAATTCATGTTCCATATTAAATAGTATCTGTTTTTGGTTTAGAGCTCCAGGGTTTCATTACGTAGAGTTGAGTTCCGTACATAATGATGAAGCCGATATTGAATGTATAGCGCAGAATGATTCCTGTTATTGACGCTAAAGGATCAAGTCCGTAATACAAAGCCAAAGAAAGTGTGTAAACCACTGGTAAACCTGCGCCTACAACGTAGAAAATATATCCCACACGGTTTAGTTGTATCATTAAGATTGCCCCGGTGATGCAAATAAAGGGTGGAAGAATCTCTGTGAAGAAAAGAGCAAGTCCGGTTTGGTTTTGCATATTGAATCCCAACGCCGCCAAATTATTGGGGTTGAGATAAAAGATCACCAGGAATGCCAACCAGAAACCTGAACCAATGAAGGTCAGCACACAAAGTACCTTCAGAAAGGTAGTGCTGTAACGCAACTGACCAAGTTCCAGTTCGTCGAGTGTTTCGTCTACATCATCAAATTCCAGTTCATCCATGATTCAGCAAAGTTTAAGCTTTCTAAAAATAACAAAGGTTGCCAATACTGACAACCTTTGCTTAACACATATGTAATAAGATCTTATTTCAAGTGCTTCAAGTTCAAACCGTACATTACGATGAACGCGATTGGGAATACCATCATTACTGGTCCTACCATGAAGCTAGTACCCATGATCAAGAACATTCCAACGATAGCCAATACTTGACCAACTACGTAAATGAAGAATCCAGACTTAGCCATACCCCACATTTTAATAGCTCCGAACAAACAAAGTGCAGAACCTACAATTTGCAATCCGTAAGAAATCATACCATACTCTTTAAGAGCTACGATTTGCTTCGCCATTTCATCACCTAACGCTCCGAATCCTGATGCCATTTGAGACAAAGTCTCCAAAGCAGCAAGGTTAGAAGATAAAGTTACAATATTCCAAATACCACCAAGAAGTCCTAAACCGGCTCCAATGAAAGTAAGGATACAAAGTACAGTTAAAAAACCAGGTCTTTTAGCTGGCATTGTTGTTGCGTCTAACATGTCTGACATAATAAATTGTTTTTGAGTTACAGGGACGAAAATAGCATCATTTTTTAATGTCCGACAAAAAATGTTAAAAAAAAGAACTCATTTTTAATAACAAAATTTTGTTGAAATAAGCGTTCACTTGGTTAAAAGCATCACAAAGTCAATAGAATAAGTCATTTTAACATTTAAATCAATAAACCTCAATCAAACCCAATTTCCTTGACTTATCAACAGCAGAGTTGCTATCTTTAGGTAAACTTTTGACTATGCGACTATTTAGAAAGCAGATTCTTTTCCTTGCTTTAACTGGTTTTCTTGTTCTTTTCGGAGGATGTAAAAAGAAAGACCTTAGCTATACCGTTTCCGGAAACGTTCATGACCTTTCATATAACAATATGTTATCAGGTGCCCAGGTAAAGATCTATTCATCCGGTGCAGGAGGTGATAATTTTTCAACAACGGTAACAACTGCTTCTGATGGGTCCTACTCCTATTCTTTTCCACGGAAGAATTATACAGATATAACCATAGAAGTTTCAAAGAGCGGTTATTTCCCGAAAGAACAAACGTTTATTATTGATGATCTGAATCTCAATGAAGACAATAAATTCAATTTTGAAGTGGAAGCCAAAGCGTGGGTTAAACTCCATTTTGTTGGCGATGGTACAAAAGATGTGAAGTTCGGACGAATTGAAGGTTACAACGGTTGCGATGAATGTTGTGACGGAGCTGAACAAGTGATCTCAGATGTGCTTGACCAGGAAATATTATGCCTGAACAAGGGAAATCAAAATTATAAGATCTATTATCAGATAATAGGGTTTCCTACAATCTATACTGCGGAAGTGATTACCGTTCCTTTTGAATACACAGAGCTTTTGATAAACATTCCGTAGTCGATTGTTCATTAAAAAACGGTAAGGGCGAAAAATGTTTCGCCCTTACGACGTATTTTTGGCGTTCAATTATTCAGAATATGAAATTTTTTATCGATACAGCGAATCTTAAGGATATCAAGGAAGCAAATGACCTGGGAATTCTGGATGGAGTTACTACCAATCCAAGTTTGATGGCGAAAGAAGGAATTACAGGTCAGAACAACATTTTGAAGCATTATGTGGATATCTGTAAGATTGTTGATGGCCCTGTAAGTGCAGAAGTTATTGCTACTGATTTTGCAGGAATGGTTCGTGAAGGTGAAATTCTTGCAGATCTTCATCCGAATATTGTAGTTAAAATCCCAATGGTTCCGGACGGAATCAAAGCGATCAAATACTTTTCTTCGAAAGGAATTAAAACAAATTGTACGCTGATCTTTAGTGCCGGACAAGCATTGTTGGCGGCAAAAGCCGGCGCAAGCTATGTTTCTCCGTTTGTTGGACGTTTAGATGATATTTCGACAGATGGAATGGCACTTATTGCTCAAATCAGGGTAATTTTTGATAATTACGGATTTGAAACTGAAATTCTAGCCGCGTCTGTACGTCACCCAATGCATATTATCCAATGTGCTGAAATTGGTTCCGATGTAATGACTGGACCACTTTCTGCAATTATGGCTTTGGCGAAACATCCGCTTACGGATTCGGGTCTAGCACAGTTTTTAGCAGATTACCAGAAGGGAAATCAATAATTTGCGCTGCGAGCGCTTCAACGACCAAATTATTTTACAGGAAACACATTACGTATGGTGGCTAAGGTACTCGAAGCCACCTTACGGACAAAATCAGGACTTTATAAGCTCTGACAAGTTTCATCTCTTCTAAAAACTTATTTTTGTTCGTAGAACTATTGTTATGAGAAAGAGTTTTCTTTTCCTTGCTTTTGCATGTCTTTCAGTTGTTGCCAATGCACACGAATATTTCTTTGCTTTTGCGGAAGTGAATTATAACGAAACAGAATCGGTTCTTGAGGCTACTGTTATATCAAGTGCTCATGAAACGGAAGATGCGCTGAATTTAAGCGGGATCGAAATCAAAGAACTGGAAGATCATTACAAGGATGAAGCGATGAAATCCAAATTGGAGCAATTCATTCTTTCAGGTTTCTCAATGTCACAAAACAACAAAAGTATCGGATTTAAATTAGTTGGTTTTGAGGTGGATAGCAGAGGAATGGTAAATTTTTACTTTAAATCTGAGAAAGTTGCCGCTCCCTCCGATTATTCCGTGACTTTTGACCTGTTGATGAACCAATTCCCAAGCCAGCAAAACAAGATTCTTTTTACCCACAACAAGAAAACGACAACTGCAATTTTCTTAGCTAACAAGCGAACTGAAATTATAAAACCATGAAATTAACTTTCGCATTCCTACTAGTTGGATCAAGTGTGTTTGCCCAAAGCAAATTCGCGCAATTGGATATTGAACTTCCAACACCAAATGAATACAGAACAGCTGCCGGTGCCCCCGGACATTCGTATTATCAGCAAAAAGCCGATTATAAGATTTCGATCACTTTGGACGATACGAAACAGATGATCACAGGTGAAGAAATTATTACTTACACGAATAATTCCCCAGATGTACTGGAATATCTGTGGTTGCAGCTGGATCAGAATATTTACAAGCCAGAGAGCGATAACAAACTGATAGAAGTGGAAAAAATGGAGGATTTCCGTTCTATCAAGGATGTTGAGAAGAAATTGATGGTTTTCGAAGGTGGTTATAACATTACTTCGGTTGCTACACCAAACGGTGAAAAAATGAAATATGCCATCAATAAAACGATGATGCGTATTGACCCTGCGAAGCCCTTGTTGCCAAATCAGAGTATTTCTTTCAAAGTAAAATGGTGGTACAACATTAATGACAGAATGAAGGTTGGTGGTCGCTCCGGTTATGAGTACTTCCAGAAAGACGACAATTACTTGTATACAATTGCCCAGTTCTTCCCGCGTATGTGTGTTTACAACGACGTTGAAGGATGGCAGAATAAACAATTCCTCGGGAAAGGTGAATTCACTCTTCCATTCGGGGATTATGAAGTTTCCATTACCGTTCCGTCAGATCATGTTGTAGCCGGTACAGGTGAATTACAGAATGGTGCTGCAGTTATGTCGGCTACCCAGCGTGACAGAATGGCAAAAGCGAAAACTTCTGATGTTCCTGTTTTAATTGTGACACAGGATGAGGCTATTGATAACGAAAAAACAAAAGATTCGGGAACAAAAACATGGATTTACAAAGCAAAGAATGTTCGCGATTTCGCCTTTGCTTCTTCACGTAAATTCATGTGGGATGCGCAAAACCAACCGATTAACGGAAAGAATGTGCTTTGTATGTCGTTCTACCCTAAGGAAGGAAACCCGCTTTGGGAAAGATATTCCACTAAGCTAGTTGCTCACACGGTAAAAACCTATTCCAAATTCACCGTTGATTACCCTTATCCGGTTGCAATTTCCGTTCATACAAACCAAATCGGGATGGAATACCCTATGATCTGTTTCAATGGTGGTCGTCCAAACGAAGATGGAACTTATTCCGAAGGAACAAAATACGGAATGTGGGGAGTGATTATCCACGAAGTGGGGCATAACTTCTTTCCTATGATCATTAACTCGGATGAGCGCCAATGGACCTGGATGGATGAAGGTTTGAATACATTTGTTCAGTATTTGACAGAGCAGGAATGGGAAAGAAATTACCCTTCAAAACGTGGTCCTGCGCATTTGATTTGTGACTACATGAAAGGTGACAAACAGTTCATCTCTCCTATTATGACGAATTCGGAATCCATCTGGCAATTCGGGAACAACGCTTACGGAAAACCGGCAACTGCTTTGAATATTTTACGTGAAACCGTTATGGGCCGTGAATTGTTCGATTATGCTTTCAAAGTGTATTGTGAGCGTTGGAAATTCAAGCACCCTACTCCAGCTGATCTTTTCCGAACAATGGAAGATGCTTCGGGAGTTGATCTCGACTGGTTCTGGAGAGGTTGGTTCTACACAACCGATTATGTTGATGTTGCAATGGAAAATGTGAAACATTTCCAGATGAATACCAATGATCCTGCAGTAGAAAAGGCTTTGAAAGAAGAACATGACAAAGCGCATCAGCAACACATCGGTGAGATTCGCAATAAAGAAGCGATCAAGCAAACTGTAAACGAAAAGGATTCTACCATAGACGATTTCTACAGAACACACAATTTCTATGAAGTAGATAAACTGGATAAGAAGGAATACGAAATGCTACAGGAAAAGCTGACTCCAGAGCAAAAGAAACTACTGGCTTCAAACAAGCACTTCTACGAAGTTTCATTCACGAATGTGGGCGGTTTGGTGACACCTTTAATCGTTCAGGCAACATTTACAGATGGAACAACTCAGGTCATTCGTATTCCGGTTGAGATTTGGCGTATGGACCAAACAACAGTAACAAAAGTTTTCATATTCGATAAAGAAATGAAAGAATTGCTTTTCGATCCTTTCCTGGAAACTGCAGACTGTAACATGAACGACAACTGTTATCCTCCGAAAGCTGCTCCTACCCGATTCCAGTTGTTCGAACAAAAGCAAAGCAATGAAAATCCGATGCAGCGCCAGAAACGTGTTGAAAGCGGAAACTAAATGAACGATATAAATTATTGAATATCAGGAAAGGTTGCCAAGCGTAGTCGAGGCAACCTTTTTTATTTAATTTAAGGCATGAAATCCATCCATTTATTTATTCTGATTTATTGGCGTCAAAAAAATCAGTGAAGCCATTGCCAGGTATAAAGAGGCTTCCATACAACATCCTGATGCCGCATATCCGAAAGACAAAATCTCTGAAATAGAACTTATTCATTAGAAGGACAAATAATTCTTTTTCTATTTGATTTTCAATACTTTTCATATATTTAGTGAGCAATAATACCCACACTATGCATACCATCGATGACCAAATTGACTTGCTGTCGGAACTCGACAACATCTCCAGGATTCACATCATTGAACGTGACGACATTGACCAATTAATGTGGGAATTCTCCCAACGAATTGTCAGATCTTTGCGTATCGAACGTATTAGTGCCTGGATCATCGATAAAAAGCAAGAATCGCTGATCTCCATTGGTGAATATGATCATCGGACGCGTAAAATGACCAAGGAAACTATTCTTCGTAAAAGTGATTTTCCTGTTTATTTTGAAGGATTAATCGAAAACAAGATCATAATTGCTCCGAATATTTACACCCATGAATTGACAAAGGAATTCACCAGGCACTACTCCACTCCAAATAATATCATTTCGCTTCTTGACGTTCCGCTCCGGATTGATGGAAAACTGATCGGCGTACTCTGCTTTGAGAAAACAGGTGAAAAAGAAAAGATCTTTACTCCGGCCGAACAATCTTTCGCATTCAGCTGTGCGACAGTTCTTGCATCGAACCTTGAAGCCCGAAAACGAAGAGCAGTTCAATATCATCTGGATAAGGCTCTTGACGAAAAAGACATGCTCATGCGTGAAATGAATCACCGGATCAACAATAATTTCGGGATTCTGATCAGTCTTATCCGCTTAAAAAAGACAGAAACCATAGGCCAGGACCTAAAAGATTTTCTTTCGGAGTACGAACAGCGTATACAGAGTATTAAGAAAATTCATGACCTGTTGATCTCCTGCAATAGTTATACAACAGTAAATATCGCCCGCTACATTGACGAACTCGTTTCTGAGTTTAAGGTTTCCTACCCGGAGATCGACAGCCAGCTTTCTGTAAATGTTCACCACACGGATCTTGAAGTTGTTTCACGAGTTGCAATGAATATCGGCCTGATCATTTCAGAGATACTTATCAACTCGCTGAAATACAGTTTGCACGAATCGGCCGATAACCATGTTGAACTGGAATTCATGCCCGGCAATGAATCCATAACGCTTATGGTAGACGATTCCGGGGCCAAATTTGACTTTCATTCTCCTGCAAATAACCAGAAACTTGGGTTGTCAATTATCAGGGAATTGTCGGAATCGCTTGGAATGCAATCGGAATTCCCAACAAAAACTTCAGGGACTTACCGGTTTACGCTACCCGTTTAAGCCTTGCGTACCAGTTTGAAAAGCGTGATCTCCGGATATATCCCCACTCTTCCTGGGAAACCCAGGTAACCGAATCCGCGGTTTACATACAACAACTGCTTACCAACTTTATACAATCCTGCCCATTTTTTATAGCGGAAAGAAACCGGGCTCCACTTAATTCCGAAACGCTCAATTCCAAACTGCATTCCGTGTGTATGTCCAGAAAGCGTGAGATCAATACCGGTTCCAATAACTTGCTCATCAAAATGACTCGGGTCATGAGAAAGCAACAACTTAAAGGCGTTTTCCGGAACATTCTCAAGTGTTTCATCCAGTTTACCACTCTGACGAAAACGTCCGTTTCCCCAATTTTCCACACCCAGCAAATAGAAATCTTTCGCTAATTCTACCGATTGATTCAATAAGGGCTGAAATCCGATGTCGCGGTGTTTCTGAACCAGGGAATTGATGTTGTTCACTTTCTCTTCCTTCGATTTCCATTGTACATAATCACCGTAATCATGGTTCCCCAGAATACTGAACTTTCCCTTCTTCGCTTTTAATGCGCGGAAATAACTTTCCCAGCCATTCATTTCCTCTGCAACATTATTTACAAGATCACCTGTGAATACAATGTAGTCTGCATGTAATTCTGAAATTTTGTCAAGCGCTGGCTTTACTTTATGGTACAGGTTAAAAAAACTTCCAATATGAACATCACTTATCTGAACGATTGTTGTTCCGCTCATTTCCTTTGGCAGATTTTCGAATTCAAGCGTGTGTTCATGGATTTTCCAATTCCATCTTCCTTTAAGCACTCCGTAAACAATAGCAACAAAACTCAGGAAAAATAATGAGGCTCCTATGTAGAACAAAACCGGTAATCCTGAAAACAGGTAAACGACTCCCGGAACCAGGAAGATCAAAGTCGGTACAAACAGAAGTACTACTATCCCGAAAGCATAAAATCCTCTCTTATAGTACAATGTCGAATTACGTTTTCTGAACTCCCTGAACAATGTAACAATTGCTGCGGCAATACTTGTCAGATATGCCAGGGCGGCTATCAACCCCGGAACATCGTACATGACGTAAAGCGAGATCCCGAAAACAGATATACAAAAAAGTATTAAGCTGATAATGAATATAAAAGGCATATTTTGACGTTTCTTACAAAGTTACGCTTCACAAATCGTTGCTCATTATTTTACTGCTAATGTTCGTTAAAACCTGAATTTTATTCATGAACAATTCACTGTTCAAAAAACGGCAACTCTGTGACGTGAATTTTTTCTATTTTGGTAAAAAGTTTCACTATGAGCAGAAATTTGTACATCGTTCCACACGACCTGACAGATGTTGGAAATACAGCCTTAGATTACGCGCTTTTTCTAGGTTCTCACGTTAGAACCGAAATCATGATTCTTCACCTGGTTGACAATAAAGCTAAGATTCCGGGTATTGAACAAAAGATCAGCGAGATCATTGCTTCCAAACAAGTTCCTGCAACAGTTGAGTTAACCAAAATGGTGGCTCAGGGTGATATTTTTACCGATATCTCGAAGATTGCCAACCGTGAACATGCCCAGCTTATTCTTATGGGAACGCACGGTATGAAAGGTTTACAACGATTAACCGGAAGTTTTGCTATGAAAGTGATTACTTCGTGTGATATTCCTTTTATTATTGTTCAAAAGGAAACAAAACACGTTGAGATCAAGGATATTGTCGTTCCAATCGACTTGACAAAAGAAAGTTTACAAATTGTTAGTCCAGCTGGAGATTTAGCGAATATTTTTGGTGCAACAGTTCACGTTATCGGTGAGAAACACAATGATGAAGGATTGTCGCAACAAACAAAAAACCGCGTTTTGCTCATTCGCAACAAATACGATGAAAAAGGGGCGAAATGTACGGTAAACCTGCTTCCTTCAGGTGGTGCTTACTCCAAAAAGATCCGACAGTATGTTATTGACAACAAGATCAATATGATTGCTCTTGCCTACCATTCAGAAAGTTTACTCCCGCAATTTGATTCATTTGCACAATCGTTGATCACCAACGAAGAAAAATTGCCTGTGATGATCATTGCTGCAAAACCTGCGGGGAACCTTTACTTTTAATTTTGCCTTCGACTCCGCTGCGCCTATTCCGCCTGGAACGGATTCAGCGTAAGCATTCAGTCACTATTAATAATGAGCAGTGATCTTAAGCTTTTGAACCCATTGAACGTTTTCAACTGTTTGAACAATTCTATTGCTAACTTTGCAGCATGATACTTGGAGCATGGAATGAATTGCGTTTGGATCGCTTTACCAGCGTTGGCGCATATTTGGAAGACGAAGAAGGAAACGACGTATTGCTTCCGAACAAATACATTGAACCTTCTTTCCATGAAGACGACATGGTTCGTGTTTTCATCTATAAAGATTCGGAGGATAGAATTATCGCAACAACTCTTGTTCCCTTGCTTTGTGTTAACGAGTTTGCCGTTTTAAAATGTGTAGACCTGAATCAATATGGAGCTTTCCTTGAATGGGGTGTTGAAAAGCACTTATTCGTTCCGTATAAAGAACAGCCTAAGGAATTAGAAGAGGGAAAGTATTACCTTATTTTTCTTTACGAAGATCAGGCAACAAATCGTTTAGTAGGAACTACCCGTGTTGGTCGTCATTTAGAATCTGCATATGGCGAATTGAATAATGGAGAACAGATTGATATCCTGGTGTGTGATCGAACGGACATTGGTGTAAAAGTGATTATCAACAATAAATACCAGGGATTAATCTTTAATTCGGAAATACGTCAAACCCTGAAAATGGGCTATAGACTTACTGCATATGCTAAAAATGTTCGCGAGGACGGAAAAGTTGATGTGGTTCTCCAGGAAGAAGGTTATGACAAAATCGACGGTTTGGCGCAAGATTTCCTGGAATTGCTAAGAAAAAATGAAGGCTATATTCATTTGACGGATAAAAGTTCGCCTGAAGATGTGTTGAAGCATACGGGTTGGAGCAAGAAAGTATTCAAGCAAGTAGTTGGAAGCCTCTATAAACAGCGGTTGATTTTGATTCATGATAATGGAATTACGCTGGTAGAATAAATCATCTGTGTAATCCTAGATATCTGCGTGCTGTATTTCTTACTTTTGGCATGAAATTCTCTGAGTTTGTTGCGTGAAAAAAGTACTGTTTCTTCTTTTACTCTTTTTTAGTTCGTTTATCAACGCTCAGAACTCCCCTATTGAATTTGGAGGAAAGATCTCGCTTTTGGTGACGATTGGAAGCCATCAAAGCAGTTTTGGTCTCGGTTTGAATGTTTACTCCGGTTTCAAGTATGCCCAGATAAATGCAGGAACACGTTTACGTTTCTTCGGGAATAACTATGGTAAACGCAATAACATGCACGAATGGCGACATGAAGTTGGAGCTGTAGCCATGTGGGGGAAACAAACCAATCCTATCCAATTTGAATATTCAGGAGCACTTCATCAACAACGAACAGCTTATTCACTTGGTTATTCTTATCTGTGGTATTTTGACAATGCAGAAACTTCGCAGCGTTCAGGAGTTTGGAACCTCGGACTTCGCCAATTCGATATTCTTTTTGAGAACGACGTTTTCGGTGGACAAGCCAAAGATCGTTTCAGAACCGGAGCTATTTCCCTAAGCTACAGAGACAGTATCAATAAATATTCAGTCGGATTGATTCTTTGGACAGGGGAAACGCGTCATTCGGTATGGAACAAAACACCAATGAAGAAATGTCCGAGCGGATATCGTGATTTAACTCCCCTGCTCTACGGACATTTGAACCATGGAATCCTTTTCGGAGAATACAAACGCCTGGTTGATTACAACCAGTATTTTGGCTTCAGAATCGGGCGCGACAGTGAGCAAACGCGCCACCTGGTTCAAAACCGATTTGCTCATGACCTTCTCATTCTACCGAAATCGGTGAAGCGTAACACTCCTCATTATCCACGGCTTGACGTAAACGGAAATAATGCCTTCGAGAAAAAGGATGTTCGTCCGGCGACTCTTTATTTCTCTACGTTCCTGAATGACGGAGAATTGTATTAAACTGTAGTAATTATCCACATCCCTTCATCCCTCCTCAAGGAGGGAGACTGAAAGAAGTCCTCCCTTGAGGGAGGATAAAGGAGGGTGGCTTTGACATAATTTCTCAAAATTCGGCGAACCGCACTTTCCCATCCGCAACTTTATTGTATCTTTGCCCCCCGTAGTTACAATTTTAAATAATGTCGAATTCTACTAAATACGTTTTTGTAACCGGGGGAGTAACATCATCCTTGGGAAAAGGAATTATTTCAGCTTCTTTAGCGAAATTATTGCAAGCGAGAGGATACTCCACAACTATCCAAAAATTAGATCCGTACATCAATATTGATCCGGGAACATTGAATCCTTATGAGCATGGAGAATGCTTTGTAACGGATGACGGTGCAGAAACTGATTTGGACCTTGGTCATTACGAACGTTTCCTGAATGTTCCAACATCTCAGGCAAACAACGTTACAACCGGTAAAATTTACCAAAGTGTGATCAACAAAGAGCGCCAGGGTGCTTTTTTAGGAAAAACAGTTCAGATCATTCCCCATATCACGGATGAGATCAAGGAGAGAATTCAGCTTCTTGGTAAAACAGGAAAATTTGACATCGTAATTACAGAGATCGGTGGAACTGTAGGTGATATTGAATCACTTCCGTTTGTTGAAGCCGTACGCCAGATGATGTGGGAGTATGATAACGATTGTATTGTTGTTCATCTTACACTTATTCCTTATTTGTCTGCTGCCGGTGAATTGAAAACAAAACCAACGCAGCACTCAGTTAAACAATTACTTGAACTTGGAGTTCAACCGGATATTCTTTGCTGCAGAACGGAACATGAACTTGATCTTACATTAAGAAAGAAGATTGCGAAATTCTGTAATGTTAGTATTAATGCGGTAATCGAATCACGCGATGCCGATACGATCTACGACGTTCCTTTATTAATGCAGGCAGAAGAGCTTGACAAAGTTGTTTTAGACAAGCTTGGTCTGGTTTCGAGAAAAACCCCTGAATTGTTAAAGTGGAAAGAATTCCTTTCAAGATTGAAAAATCCGACACAGGAAGTTACCATCGGTTTGATCGGGAAATATGTAGAATTGAAAGATTCTTATAAATCCATCTCCGAAGCATTTATTCATGCGGGTTCTTCAAATGAGTGTCGTGTAAACCTGAAATGGATCCATTCGGAATCATTGACAAAGAACAATATTACTGAACAGCTTTCGGAGTTGGATGGAATTCTCGTTGCACCGGGATTCGGGTCGCGCGGTATTTCAGGAAAGATTGAGGCAGTTCGTTATGCACGTGAAAACAAAATGCCATTCTTCGGAATTTGTTTGGGAATGCAGTGTGCGGTTATTGAATATGCTCGTCACGTACTTGGTTATGAAGATGCACATACAACGGAAATTGCCGAGGATTCCAAATATCCTGTAATTTCCATGATGGAAGAACAAAAGAACATCTCAAATATGGGGGGAACGATGCGTTTGGGATCTTACAAATGTCAGTTGAAACCGGACTCTAAAGTTTCTGATGCTTACGGTACAGAATCTATTGAAGAGCGTCACCGCCATAGATATGAATTTAACAACGCTTATTTAGAGGCGTTTGAAAAAGCAGGAATGATCGCAACAGGAAAGAATCCGGAAACAGGATTGGTTGAAGTTGTAGAAATTCCGAGCCACCCCTGGTTTGTCGGAGCACAGTTCCACCCGGAATATAAAAGTACTGTCGACAATCCTCACCCGCTTTTCGTTGCTTTCGTTAAAGCGGTAATTGATAATAGCAAAAAATAAGAAATGGATAGAAATTCGATCATTGGTCTTTCATTGATTGCGGCCGTACTTATTGGTTTCTCTTATTTTAGCCAACCATCGGCTGAAGAGATCAAGAAGCAAAAGAAGGAAGCGGCTGAGAAGAAAAAAGAAAAAGCTGCTGCTGAAAAGGCAAAAGACGCAAAAAAGACAACTACGCTTAAGACAGAAAAAATAGAAGCTGTCGGAAAGGATTCACTGGACTCAGTTGTAAAACCTGTTAACAACTTCAAGAAAGAGATCATTGAGTTGACTTCTGACCGTTTGATCGTAGCTGTTTCAACAAAAGGAGGTTCGCTTTCAAGTGTTTCGCTTAAACAGTATGAAAACTACGACAATTATGTGAAGAACGACGGAAAGATCACTCCGCTTGTGCTTTTCTCTGACAACGATAATGTTAACCAATTGGAATTCATGTACAATGGAAAGCCTTATTCAACAGGAGATAAAGAATTTGCCGTAGTTTCAAAATCCAAAGACAGAGTTGTTCTTGAGCATAAGTTGGAAGAAGGAAGTATTAAGTTCATCTACAAATTGAAAGAAGGTTTTAATGTTGATTACAACGTTGAAGTTTCAGGTTTGGCAAAACAGGTTCCTGCTTCTAGTGTAACTATGAACTGGAGAACTTCTATGCAAAGAACAGAGCGTTTGCTTTCTGAACAACGCAGAGTTTCTACTGTTTGTTACCAGAATGCAGATGAGCGTTTGGATTGGAACAGCGAAGTAGCAAGTGAGAAACAACCTGCAGAACAAGATATCAATTGGGTGGCTTTCAAGCAAAGTTATTTCTCAGCTATCCTTACTCCTGAAGAAGCGTTCAAGAAAAAAGGTACTGAATTCAAAATCAGTGGATTTACGGAAGCTGCAAGAAAATACGATACACACATTAAAACGTATACTGCAGATTTGAACCTTGGTTTGAGCTCTACAGAAAGTGCAAAAGCAAAGTTTCATTTCTACTTCGGACCGAACGATTACAAAACATTAAAGTCATACAAAAAAGGTTATGACGATATTTTGAACTGGGGATGGGGAATTTTCCGCTGGATCAACCTTTATGCAGTTGAGCCTTTGTTCGGTTTCTTCCTTAGTCTTGGTGTATCTGCAGGATTTGCTATCCTTTTATTGACATTGATCCTGAAATTGGTTTTGATGCCGGTACAATGGAAAATGTTCGTTTCATCTGCTAAAATGCGCATTTTGAAACCGGAGATTGATGCTTTGAACGCAAAATACCCGAATCCGGACGACAGAATGAAAAAGCAAATGGATATGATGGCTTTACAGCGCGAATCAGGAGCCTCTCCTCTATCGGGTTGTTTACCGATGCTGATCCAGATGCCTATCCTACTAGCGGTTTTCCGTTTCTTCCCGGCTTCATTCGGACTTCGCCAACACGGATTCCTTTGGGCAGAAGATCTTTCATCTTATGATTCGATCTGGGATTTCGGTTTCAACATTCCGATCTACGGTGACCACATGTCATTGTTTACCTTGTTAATGGCAGGAACAACACTGGCGTATACGTATTTGAACTCTCAAAACACAGTTCAGCCAACGCAACCTGGAATGCCTAACATGAAATTCATCATGTATGTATTCCCTTTCATGATGATCTTCTTCTTTAATAACTACTCTTCAGGTTTAAGTTATTACTATTTCATCTCAACATTGATGACTATTTTGATCATGTTTGCGATCAAGCGTTTCTTTGTTGATGAAGAAAAACTGAAAGAAAAAATGGCTGCCAACCGTCAGAAATCAACAACTAAAGGTCCTAAGAAAAAATCGGGATTCATGGCTCGTTTGGAAGAAGCACAACGCTTACAGGCTGAACAAGCAAAGAATCGTAAAAAGAAATAATCTTTATACAAATAATACTGAAAGCGCTTTCTCATTGAGGAGGCGCTTTTTTATTTCCCACAGACCTGTCTGCCGAACAGGCAGGTGCGCAAATGAAGGCGAACCTAATGCTTCCTCTGAATCCGGCCCAGGCGGAATAGGCGCACCGGTCTCGCTTGTGTTTTTTTATTCTGTTTCCACCGGATTAGTAATGACTTTTTATTACTGGGCGCCTGGTAAGCGCCCAAATAATCTGTGTCCGCCCAGGGCGGATGGGAAAACTTAAATAACTTCTCAGTGGAATCCATTTGCTTTTTTTAACACCTCCACGAGTAACCTATTCCGATGTTGATGGTCTAACAGAAAACCAATTAACAATAACATAATGAAAGCAATCGTATTATTAGTAGGAATGGCAATTTCAGGAACAATTGCATTTGCAGGAAACGGAGAAACATTAGTCGACAAACTGGTAAAGAGAAGAGTTTCTTACCCTGAAGCTTTAAAAGCAAAAGGAATTGAAGCAACGGTAAACGTTAAACTGAGGTTGATTGAAAACGGTGAAGTTGAAATTCTGGCAATCGATTCAGAATCTGCTGAACTAAAAGCTTCTGTAGAAAGACAGTTGAAATCGTTGAAATTCAGAAACGCCGCAAGTTTTATCGGCAAAGAATTCAATTATACTTTCAGTTTTCAGGTAGAGAAATAAAGGGTATTTATTAAGCGAAAAAAACGGCTCATGGCCGTTTTTTTTTTATTTCTTCGGTTCAATAGGCTTTGCCCTTAGCTCAATGAATTCCTTGATCTTATCATTCTCAATCAGAACGGTCAGATTGTAATACGCCAATTTCCATTTCCCTTTTTCTTTTACACAAATTCCAGATCCCCGGCATTCGTCCATCCAGGTGTTCAAACGCTCATCGAACCAGGCAATCTTTTTGTCTTTAGAAAAGACCCAGTTTCTTTCGGTTGATTTGAAATCCCAGCCTTTTCCCTGGTCGAAATAAGGTTTACAAAAAGCTCTGAACGTTTCTTTGTCCCATCGTTCTTCCGGATCTGTTCCCAGGAAAATAAAATCGTCGGTTGTCGGAGCAAAATATTCCTCAAGATTTGCGTTTGCTGCAGCTTCATGCCACTTGTTCACCAGGATATCGAGGTCTTTTGTGTTGGTTGTATTACCGCTTAAACTCAAAAGAGATAACCCAAAGAAAATCAATAACATATGTTTCATAATTCTAAATTTTAAAATGCCGAATTCTAAAATACAAATGCCAAATTATCTAACGCTTTAACATTTACAATTTTGAATTAAGTTTCTACGAAGTCTAAATCCTTACCATGTGTTTCAGGCACACTTAACGTGCAGTAAATTCCTATCACAAAAGATATAAGACCGACTATTGCTGCCGAAGTAACTAAACTTAATCCGGAATCCACTAGTCCAAATGTACCTAATGTCATAGGAATCAATAGTCCTCTAACAAAATTTGGAATTGTTGTGGCTGCGGTTGATCGAATGTTTGTTCCAAATTGCTCCGCTCCCATCGTCACGAACATCGCCCAATAACCTGTTCCAAATCCAAACCAACAACACAAGAAGTAATACATTCCAGGAGTTTTTATTCCACCGAACAACAACCAAACAACACTTATAGTTGTAAAGACCATCATCCAGAAAATCGCCATTTTACGCGATTTTAGCCAATGGCTCAGGAATCCGCTAAACAAATCCCCAACGGAAATACCAATGTATCCCCACATGATGGAATCTCCATTCACTACCTTTCCTTCTATTCCAAGTACTTCCCCGAATTTACTGCCGTACAATGCGAGGATACCGATGCAAAACCAGGTTGGCAAACCAATTCCGATACAACGGAAATAGCGTATCAGGCGATCTTTCGATCGAAATAGCATAAAGAAATCTCCCCGTTTTGTTGAACTTTCCTTCACATGCTTGAACATTCCAGATTCTAAAACGCCAACTCGAAGTAACAATAAGCAAAGTCCCATTCCACCACCAATCAAATAAGTTAGCGACCAATCCTCAGTAGCTTTGTAAGATAGGTTTGCAACGATTGCTCCTGACAGACCAAATCCAGCTACAATTGAAGTTCCAAGCGCACGTAAATTCTTTGGCAAAACTTCAGATACCAAAGTGATTCCAGCACCTAACTCACCAGCTAAACCAATTCCAGCTATAAACCGAAGTGATGTGTATGAGGCAGTTACAAAGTCTTTGTCGTGCGACATATACGGGAGAAGTCCACAAGCAATATTCGCAAGCGAATACAGGATAATAGAACCAAATAAGACAGACAGCCGACCTTTCTTATCTCCTAATATTCCCCACAAAATTCCGCCTAAGAGCAATCCTCCCATTTGAAAATTCTGAATCATGGCACCTGTTGCAAGTGTTTCCTCGGCAGTAAATTTGAAATATGCCAGGCTTGGATCTTTTACGATTCCGAAAAGCAATAAATCGTATATATCAACAAAATAACCAAGGGCGGCTATAATAATGGGTAACGAGAATAAGGGTTTATAGGAAATCCTGTTTTCCATGTAGTAATTTTTGCCCTAAGTTAGAAAAAAGAGGAAGTTCCGCGATACGTCCTAAAATAGATATGACGTACGACATTATTTTGGTCGCTTCCATAACTCTATAACCCTTGCTATTTCATCGATGAACGGTCCCGCATGTGCGGGATCCCTAAATCCCCAATTTCCCAAAATCCCGTTTTTTGGAAATTCCCAAAAATCGCAGCAAAATTTCCCCTATCTTTAAATGTAAAGTCGGAACTCATGAAAACGGATGAACAATACATGCAACGCGCTCTTCAACTCGCTAAACTTGGCGGAAGTAATGTTGCTCCAAATCCAATGGTAGGCGCTGTTATCGTTCACAATGGAAGGATAATAGGTGAAGGTTTTCATGAGAAATTCGGTGGACCACATGCAGAAGTGAATGCTGTGAATTCGGTTACCGATCATTCTCTTTTCAAGGAAAGCACAATATACGTTACGCTGGAACCCTGTGCGCATACAGGAAAAACGCCACCATGCTGTGAGTTACTTGCTTACCATCGATTCAAACGGGTAGTTGTGGCAACGCGGGATCCCTATGAGGAAGTTTCAGGATTGGGAATCAGTAAACTCCGGGACAAAGGAATTGATGTAACCGTCGGTGTTCTCCAGGATGAGGCCATTGCCTTGAACAAACGGTTTTTTATGCTTCACCAGGAAAAAAGACCTTATGTATTCCTGAAGTGGGCTGAAAGCGCAGACGGTTTTATGGATATACAAAGAAATGGAACGGATTCTGCCAAAATCAACTGGATTTCAGGAGAACTTTCAAAAGTGCATACGCATGCAGGAAGAGCAAAAGAACAGGCTATTCTGGTTGGACAACGAACCATCCGGAATGACAATCCGAGTCTTACTACAAGGGCTTTTTACGGGAAATCCCCTATTCGATTAATCTTAGATCCAGCGTTAAAATCACCCCAGGAATCTATAGTTTTTCATGATGGTAAGAAGACCATTGTTTTCAATCACACTACTAACGACATCTCAGGCGATATCGAGTTCATTAAAGCCGATTTTAATTCTGCGGGTATTGTTCTGGAAGAGTTATACAAACTCAATATTTCATCGGTAATTATTGAGGGTGGCGCAAGAACCCTGCAGTGTTTCATAGACGAGAACCTGTGGGATGAAGCATTGGTTATCAAGGGGAATTGCATTTTTGAAAATGGTGTTAAAGGACCGAAATTCAATCACATTCCTTCAAAAACGCTGAAGACAGAAAACGATTTGCATTTTTGCTACGTAAACCAAACTCTTCATTAATTTTAAAACATGAAAATTTATACGGTGGAAACCGGCACTTTCAAATTGGATGGAGGTGCCATGTTTGGCGTTGTTCCAAAAACATTATGGGAAAGAACGAATCCTGCAGATCAGAATAACCTGTGTACATGGGCTATGCGCTGTATGCTGATTGAAGATGATGGGAAATTAATTCTTATCGATACGGGAATTGGTGACAAGCAATCAGAAAAATTTTTCTCTCATTATCATTTGGCCGACACCAAAACATTAGAACAAAGTTTGAATAAACTCGGTTTTGGATTGGATGAAATAACAGACGTTTTTATGAGCCATTTGCATTTCGATCATTGCGGTGGTGGTGTAAAATACAATTCAGACAGAACGAAACTGGAAACAGTTTTTAAAAATGCCAATTACTGGAGCACTGAAAACCATTGGGAATGGGCTACAAAACCGAATCAACGTGAAAAAGCATCCTTTTTAGCTGAGAACATTCTTCCTATCCAGGAAAGTGGACAATTAAAGTTTGTTGAACGAAGCGGAAACTTTACTTCGAATGTTTTCAAGGATTTCGATGTACTTTTTGTTGACGGACATACGGATAGCATGATGGTTCCGCACATTAACTATAAAGGAAAGAAATTGGTTTTTATGGCCGATCTTCTTCCGAGCACAGGACACATTCCGCTTCCTTATGTAATGGGCTACGATACGCGCCCGTTGATTACTTTAGACGAAAAACATAACTTTTTGACGCAAGCTTCGTTAGAGGACTATGTCCTGTTCCTGGAACACGATAGTGTAAACGAATGTTGCACGGTCGAGCAAACGGAAAAAGGCGTTAAATTAAAAGATGCAGGCAGTTTTGTCGACTTCTTTGGAAACTAGAACCAAAGCGAAACTATGAACAATTATCTACTTCAAATTCTTAAGGAAACTAAAACCATTATTATCCCGGGTCTTGGAGCATTAACTGTTACAAACGAATCAACCGGTGAAATCATGTTCATGTCGTTTTTAAAGCACGACGACGGTAACCTGGCAAAATACATTGCTGAGAAAGAGAACATGGACTTGAACGACGCAAAGAACCTGATTGCGAAATACGTTCGTGAAATCCAGGCTGAAGTAGATAAGGGTGATAAATATTCGATGTATCAATTCGGTACATTCAGCAAAGTTGACGGAGAAATTGCTTTTGAACAATGGCAGGGCGGTGAATCTTCTGAAAGTATTGCAGAACATGAACCAATTGAGGAGAATGTTGTTCCGATAGTGGAAATCCCCGAAGTTCAGGAAGAAGTTCAACCGGATGTTAAGGATGATCCCGCTCCTATCTTGGAAGAGAAAGTTCCTGAACCAATTGTAGAGGAACCAATAGTTGATGAGATTATCCCAGTTATTGAAGTTCCTGCTGAAGAGATAAAAGAAGAAGAGCCTGTTGTTCCTGTTATCGAACCTGTTATAACGGAAATTCCGGCAGAAAGAACAGAGGCTTCAACAACCGAAGCACAGGAAAAGATCGAAGAACCGAAGAAAGAAGAATTTACAGCACCTGTTGTTGAAACAAAGCCATCAGTTGAAGCAGTAATTACTCCTGTGCCCACTCCGGAAGTGCCGAAAGAAATTAAACCTAAAAAGGCGGAAACACCCAAAACAAAATCGCCGAAAGAGCAACTGAAAGCAGCAGACAAAAAGAAAACATCCGAAAAGAAGAAGAAAGTTGGCGTTTTCGCATATATCCTATGGGCTTTTGTTATTCTGATGTTGGGAGGAGGAACTTATGTTGCTGTTAAATATGATACGCTGAAGAAGGACTTCCCTATTCTTGCAAAATTAACAGGCGAAGATTTGGAAGAAGAAAAAACCGATTCATTGGTTTCACTTGGAGAATCAGATCCAGTTGCTAATCCGGACAGCATGCCGCAGGTAGAAACCATTCCCGGAAATGAAATAGAAACGCCTGAACCTGAAAAAGCAATCGAAGAACCGAAGAAAGCAGAACCGGTTAAGAAACCTGAGGTGAAGGTTGCTCCTAAACCAGTAGCAAAACCAAAACCTGTTGTAAAACCAGCTCCAAAGCCGGTGGTGAAACCTACTCCAACTCCAAAACCGGTTGTGAGTACAACAACTTATAAGCCGCGACCAAAACCGGCAACATTCCCTACTCCGAATTTGAGTAATCCATATCACATTATTGCAGGATCGTTCAGTTCCAAAACAAACGCACAGAATTTCGCAACTAAATTGAAAGGAATGGGAATGACCAACCTTGCAATCGGAGAAAAAGGAGGTTTGTATAAAGTAAGTATCAACGGTTATGCAACTGAAGAGGCTGCAAAAGCTGCGGCTGCCGGAGTGCAGAATGTTGCGCCCGGAGCCTGGGTCTTTGAATGGAGATAATAATGACAATCAAAATAAAAAAAGCCTTCTCAAAAGAAGGCTTTTTGCTAATATATATTTCGTCAACGCGATTACTCAATAATGAAAGCAACCTGATAATAATTGTTTACCGCTCCTATCAATTTCGTTTTTATATAATAAGTATCGCAGAAAAGTTTAAATGCATAAAACTCGTGGTTCGGTACATTGAATTCATCGAACATAAGAATATCCCCCTTTTTTAGATAAGGAGCCATAGTTGTTAGTGCAAATAACGTGGATGAAAACAAATCGGCATCAAGATGTAAAATGATGCGCTTATTTCGATCAATTTCAGTATTTCTCAAAAATACAGGAACGCTATCCTGGAATAAACCTTTGATAAACTCGCCTCTTGAATCTCCGACCTCCGGAACTTCAGCCGTCATTTCGCCTTTTCGGAAAGTTCCCCAGGCTTCAGGCAATCCCTCAAACGTATCGAAACCAAAATATCTGCTATCCTTATTGGTTGTATTGTCTAACCACCATTGAAAGGAGCTTCCGCCAAACACACCGAATTCAAAATAATCGAAACTTTGCTCTTTCAAATCCTGGCTATCAATTACATGTTGGTAAAGGTCATAACGTTTGCTGTAATCTCTTTTTGCCGTATAGAAATCGTTTAAAATACTTTTCTCATCCTGCTTCGAAGCCCATTTGGAAAGCTGCAAAGTATTGTATGCCAATAAATAAGGCTTACTTAACCAGCCGAACAATAAATGCGGTCTAATAACGAGTATCCAGCCCTTCAACTGCCGCACTACTTTAATCAGGAATTGCTTCATTCAAAATATTTTTGCAAAGCTATAATTTAATTGCAGTTATGAAATAATCAGCCTGTACATGGATCACAAATATGCCTCACACGTTCTGCGTTTCCGCATTTTCTGAGGATCGTATCCGCCATTTCCGCTTTTGATCTTGTCTTTGCATTTTGGGTGGTAGAAGAATGGAATTTTCAAATGAAAATAAATGTCACCGCCGTAAATATCACCTCTTCTGTTGAAAATAGAAAGTAGTTTGTCGGTTCCCAAAGTCAAATACGCCAGGCGAACGCTCAACCCAAGTTGCGGGTAACGGTATTCATATAAACTGAGGGGAAGTGAAACATCAAACCATTTGCTTTCATAACGAACTCCAACCATCAATGAATTTGCCCTGCGCATCCCGAATTTCTCTTTTGAAACAGGAATTCCCTGTGTCAGCATTCCGCTGAAATACACCTTGCTCGCCCAGTAATTGTAATCTCCCTGGAGAATAAGTGCTGTTGGCAAGTGAATTCTATCTGTTTTCTTTACTCTTCCTTCATCAATAGAACCTTCCTGGTTTTGGAAAATATCTACTACATTGTCTTCATCAACGTCAGTATCCGAATACCTGTACCAATCAAATGATGTAAAATCATAACCGGCAAACTGGGTTTTCTCTTCGTCAAATTTTACTGATCCGATGTCGATTACCGAAGCCGCAAGCATGTATTTATATGGTAGGTACTGACACCCCATTCGTTTTGTATTCGGATAATAACTGCTGCAATCGCGAAGCATTTTTTGATAAGTGAAACCAATATCCAAGCCTAAACCTCCTTTTGTGAAAAGTTCCGGATCTCCGGTATACATTGCATCTGCGCTTAAATGCGCTACTTCCATCAACGTATCGTTCTGAACATTGAAATTGAACTCATAACCGTTTAAACTTGCACCTGCAATGGAAAGAAATTTCTTTACGGAGATCCCTCCCATCAGCATATCGCGGTGCTTTTTGTAAAATGTATAAGCATAGCTCAACTTGATTTCACCATAATTCACAGAAGAAGCGTTTACATTCTTCATAGAATAGTCGATTTGGTGCTGAATATCGTAATTCGGAATACCGTATTCTATGAACTTTGCAGCGTAATCAGGAATTCCCCGCGTCGCTGTATAAGAATAAACATTGAATGAAAGTCCCACAGCATGATCTCCCTGCGACCATACTGCCGATAAAACAGAAGCAAATCCACGGGCATACGCTCCATATTTTTTTCTCTTTTGATTGAAACGAACATCATCATCCGTCACTCCTTCACCATCGGTTCTGTACAAATTCCAATAACTGTTGTTATTCAAATAAGCGAGATTGTTGTTTCCATAAAAACCGCCGCTCACCACATTTATATCCAGCCAAACCTTTGCGTCCAGCATTGAACTTGGATTGTAGTGCACAGAGGTTGTCGGCGTGTAATTCGAGAAAACCGCACCGAATTGTTCCTGCCCAAAAACAGGTAATCCACTGAAAACAAATATTATGACAATTAACTTTTTCATTCTTTGGAAAGATAAAGAATTAAGTCAATTAATCGGTTTGAATACCCTGCTTCATTATCATACCAAGCCACCACCTTAACCATAGAGCCGATTACGGATGTCAATTCACTGTCAAAAACGCAGGAATAAGGTTCGCCCAAAACATCAACAGAAACAATTGGATCATTTGTGTATTTGATCAAACCACTAAATTCGTTCATGGAAGCCTCCAGGAAACGTTTGTTTATTTGTTCAATCGAAGGTGGATTTTTCACAATCATTGTAATGTCCGTCAATGAACCGTCAGGAACGGGAACGCGAATTCCACAACCTCCCAATTTCTCATCCAATTCGGGAAAAATACGAGTCAAAGCCTTAGCGGCACCGGTTGTTGTAGGAACAATGGATTGTCCGGCTGCCCTCGCCCGTCTTAAATCCTTATGCTCGCTATCGTGCAGACGCTGGTCAGTTGTATAGCTGTGTACAGTAGTAATGTATGCACTTTCGATCTCACATAAATCCTGGAGAACAGCAATTAAAGGCGCTGCTGAATTGGTGGTACAGGAAGCATTGCTTAAGATTTGATCTTCTTCCGAAATTGATTCTTCATTTATTCCCATTACAATCATAGGAATAGAATTATCAGGTGAAGGAGCGGAAAGAACCACTTTTTTTACTCCTGGTTTCAAATGAGCTTCTGCTTTCTCACGTGTGAGGAACTTTCCCGTAGCTTCCACAACGAAATCAACTTCATAGTCGTTCCATGGAATGTCAGAAGGAGTTTTATGCTGAACGTAGCCGATATTACGGTTCCCTATTCGAATGGATTTCTCGTCGAAATCAACATCATCTATCTGTGAGATCTTACCGTGAACACTGTCGTATTTAAGCAGATGAGTAGCCGTTTTTACGTCCATCAGATCGTTGATCACGACAATTTCGATTTGTGGGTGTTGTAACGCTAAACGGGTAAAATACCTTCCTATTCTACCAAAACCGTTCAACCCAATTCGAATAGCACTCATACTTCTTTATTTATTGTGAAATTAAGTAAAGCATTAAGCGTCGGCAATGAAATAGTGTAAAAAAATAAAAGTAGTTACAAACAAAATCGCCCGACTCTTAAGAATCGGGCGATTATAATTGAACAGTCTAACTTAATGATAAACCTGAATAAAGCCTTGTTTTTCCAGAACTTCGCCGCTAAGCATTGTTGCCCTGATGGTGTAGAAGTAAGTTCCTTCTGTTACTTGTGTACCACCGGAGTCAGTTCCTTTCCATTGAACCGCAGGATCATTTGATTCAAAGATCACATTTTGCCAACGGTTAACAATTGAAACACTGTATTCTGTGATTCCATCGTAATTGATGAACCATGCATTGTTTCCCTGATTGGAAGACAATACAATAATGTTCGGTGCCTGAATATCACAAATATGAGTTACTAATTTGGCGGAATCGACCCATTGGCCACATTCGTTTGTAACAGTTACCCAATACGTGCCTTCCTGCATTACATTTATTGCAGTTCCCCATTCTCCCGTATTCCAGAGATAAGTATCGTTATCAGGATTGGATGAAGCCAATAGCTGCACTGCTGCACCGGCACAATTGATATTATCGTTCACTTCCACGTAAGGGTACGGCTGGAAATAAATGTCACTCGACTGTGTCACATTACAAGCATTATCTGTAAAGGTAACCGTGTGCACTCCCGGCAATGTGGAAACAATCGTCGGATTGAGCGTTGTATTGTTTGGCAAGAAATGGATACAAGTATCAGCTGAACTCCAAACACCACCCTCGTACGCATAGTTTCCTGATGAAACAAAGATATAGTGACAAGTATTTGTGTCAGGGAAGATAACCGGATTGTCCATTACAAAAAGGATCACTGTTGTATCATAGCTACATCCGAAATCATCGGTTACGTTATAAGTGTATCCGTGTGGACCTGAAACTGTAGGAAGTACAATGATCGAAGTGTCATTTTGTCCTGAAACAATTGTTGGATCCGGTGACCAGAAATCTGAAACAATTACGTTCTGGTAAGTTTCAGGATTCGGGTAAAGTGCCTGATCAAATAGGATTGACCACTGGAAAATATATCCGTCATCAATTCCCTGGTTATCCTGAACAGTAATTGTCCAGGGACCTTCAAGCGGACATCCTATAAAATCGTTCCAGTCACCATCCGGTAAGTAAACTCCTCCCGGATCCATCATCAAGTCACCATAAACGTTTGGAATAGCATTTCCGGTTTCAGCACACATTGTTCCGAAGGTAGCATTGGCAACAGAGAAACAATAAGTTTCAACAGGTGATCCCGGAGCACCACCATCCTGATCCGTGTCATTTCCTAAGAAAGTTCCTCCACCGGAACATCCACCAGGTGTTGGTCCTGAGCCAGGATAAGTATTCGCTAAAGAAACATATGTTCCGTTAGGACAAGTTAATCCAATTTCAAGGTCACCAAGGAATGAATGCTCGATATCCAAACAAATTGAAGCAAGATCATTTGCCGAAGTAATTGTTCCTGCGCCTAAACCGGCGATGTTAATTGTAGTTTGATAGCTAACTCCTGATCCGTCAGGCAGGTATGTCAATCCGGCAAAGCTTCCTCCTACAGGAAAAGATCCCGGAGGAACCGCTACTCCTACTGTATCTGTTTGTGTAACCCCACCAAGAAGTTCAGTAGAAACATTCAAACAAACAGAATCTTCCAACGGTCCTGTACCGGTAAAGTTCGGTAACTGTGAAACACGGATCTTACAAGTAATTCTTTCCTGGTGTGGGAAGATATCAGCTACTCTACAATCAACGAAATATCCCTGACGTGCAGGTGGCGTAAACCAAACCGAGTCATTCGTAGAAGCCAGAGTACCAACTCCTCCAATTGCCCATGTATAAGTTGCATTGTTAACTGTTTGAGAATATCCTGTTCCCGTATTTTCTTCCG
>Ga0307408_100000117_pt1 | contig 87442 bp, 86 predicted proteins | sample 322Cmetagenome_FD_202116 | JGI IMG/M metagenome (GOLD analysis project Ga0307408, IMG submission 202116) | Maize rhizosphere microbial communities from greenhouse at UC Davis, California, United States - 322HYB-C-3 | ecosystem: Host-associated > Plants > Roots > Rhizosphere > Soil | place... | reverse complement strand
GCGGGCAAGACCACGCTCATCAGCCGTCTGTGGGTTCCAGCACGCCGGTCAGCAGGTTGATGAGCGTGGTCTTGCCCGCGCCGTTGGGGCCGATGAGCGCATGGCGCGCGCCCTTGTGCAGGTTCAGCGTGACGTTGTTGGTGGCCGTGATGCCGCCAAAACGCTTGACCAGGCCTTGCGCCGACAGCACGGTGGTGGAGTGGTTGGTGTTCATGTCAGTGGCCTCCTGCGCTGGAGGCAGCGCCGGGCTTGCGCCCGGCTCCAAACCAGGTCCAGGGGCGGAACAGGCGGTCGCGCCCCACCAGCACCAGCACCACCAGGAACAGGCCGATCCAGAAGGTCCAGTACTGCGGCGTGATGGACGAGATCACGTCCTGCAGCAGCTTGAAGCCAATGGCGCCGAGGATGCCGCCGTACAGCCAGCCCACGCCGCCGATCACCAGGATCAGCATCACGTCGGCCGAGCGGTGGAACTCGAACAGGTCGAGCGAGGCAAAGCCCGTGGTCTGCGTGAGCAGTGCGCCCGCAGCCCCTGCCAGCGCCGCGGCCAGCGTATACACCTGCGCCAGCTTGGCCGTCACGGGGATGCCGATGGCCATGGCGCGCAGGCGGTTGTCACGGATGGCCTTGAGCGTGGCGCCAAAGGGCGACTGCACGATGCGGCGCGCCAGCAAAAAGAACACCAGCAGCACCGTGAGCGAATACCACGCCGCCGTGCGGCCGTACAGGTCGAACTCGAAGCGGCCCAGCAGCGGCCCCATCATCACGCCCTGCAGGCCGTCGGCACCGCCGGTGAGCCAGTCGAGCTTGTTGGCCAGCTCCAGCATCACCAGGCCTACGCCCAGCGTGACCATGAGGCGCGTGAGGTCGGTGCCGCGCAGAATGGTGAACGAGGCCACCACGCCCAGCACCGTGGCCGCGCCCATGCCCACGGCCAGGCCCACCAGCGGGTCAGGCATCACATGTTTGGCAAACAACGCCGCCGCGTAGCCGCCGAGGCCGAAGAACGCCGCATGGCCCAGCGACACGATGCCGGTGTAGCCCAGGATGAGGTCCAGCGAAATCGCGAACAGCGCCACGATGGCGATCTCGTTGATGATGAGCGCGTGGCTGGGCAATGCCAGTGGCGCAGCAAAAGCCAGCAGCCACAGCACAGGCTCCCACCAGCGGAAGCGCCGGGCCTGCAGCAAGGTGTTTTGCGGGTTCAACATCACTTGCCCCCCTTGCGCACAAAGAGGCCCTGGGGGCGCCAGATGAGGATCAGGATCATGAGGCTGTACACAATGAAGGCGCCCAGCTTGGGGATGTAGTACTTGCCTGCCACGTCGGCAATGCCCAGCAGCAGCGCGGCCAGCAGCGGGCCGGTGATGGACGAGGTGCCGCCCACGGCCACCACGATCAAGAAGTAGATCATGAACTTGAGCGGGAAGCTCGGGTCGAGGCCCAGCACCTCGGCGCCCAGCGCACCGCCCAGGCCCGCCAAGCCGGAGCCAAAAGCGAAGGTGGACAGGAACACGATGTTCACATTGATGCCCATGCCAGCGGCCACGCGCTGGTCGTCCACGCTGGCGCGCAGGCGGCTGCCGAAGCGGGTTTTGGTGAGCACATATTGCAGACCCACGGTGAGCGCAGCGCACACCGCGATGATGAACAGCCGGTAGTGCCCCATGCCCAGCATGAAAGCGCCGCTGCCGATCTCGGTGCGCCCCTTGAGCCACGCAGGCAGCTGCATGATCTGCTGCGTGGAACCCACGAAGTAGTCCACGCTGGCCACCGCCATGAACACCAAGCCGATGGAAAACAGCACCTGGTCCAGGTGGGCCTTGTGGTACAGCGGGCGGTACAGCGTGCGTTCCAGCACCGCCCCGAGCAGCGCCGTGCCCGCGAAGGCAATGGGCAGACAGACAAGGAACGGCACATCCAGCCGCTGCATCAGCAGGACCGTGATGTAACCCCCGGCCATGGCAAAGGCCCCGTGCGCAAGGTTGATGAAGTTCATCAGCCCCATGGTCACCGCCAGGCCCACCGCCAGGATGAACAGCAGCATGCCGTACGCCACGCCGTCGAAAAGTATGGTCAGCATGAAATCACTTCATTGAAGACAAAAAAGGCCCACAGTGCCCAGGGGCTGTGGAACTGGGGCGAATCACCAAGGCTGAGCGCTCAGCCTGGACGCCCCGGCTTCGACAGGCTCAGCCCGAACGGATGGAGAGGGATCCTGCCCGTAAATACTGGCGCGGCCCAGACCAGCGGCCGCCGTGCAAGGGCCGCCCCGCCGCACTGGCGGCGTCCCCCTCCGGGGGAAGCCGCGCAGCGGCTCAGGGGGGCTTACTTGGTCTTCCCGGGATCCTTCACATCCTTGATGACGTCGAACTCCACGTTGTACAGCTGGCCATTGACGCGCTCTACCTTGCGCAGGTACACGTCCTGCACGATGTCGCGCGTCTGCGCGTCGATGAACACCTTGCCGCGCGGGCTTTCAAACACCTGGCCCTTCATGGCGGCCAGCAGCGCGTCGCCGCCGCCTGCGCCCTTGGTGGTCTTGAGCGCTTCATAGATCACACGCATGCCGTCGTAGCCGCCCACAGCCATGAAGTTGGGGCGCAAGCCCTTGTTGGCCTTCTCGAATGCTTCCACAAACTTCTTGTTCAGCGGCGAAGGATGGGCTGCCGAGTAGTGGTGCGAAGTGACCACGCCCAGGGCGCCATCGCCCATGTCGTTGAGCTGGTCGTCATCGGTCACGTCGCCGGTGGCAATGAGCTTGATGCCGGCCTTGTCCAGCCCGCGTTCCAGGAACTGCTTCATCACGGCAGCACCCGCGCCCGAAGGCACGAAGACGAACAGCGCGTCGGGCTTGCCATCACGCACCTTTTGCAGGAAGGGGGCGAAGTCGGGGTTGCGCAGCGGTACGCGCAGGGCCTCGGTCACCTGGCCGCCGTTGAACGTGAGGCGCTGGTTGAAGAACTTTTCAGCGTCGATGCCAGGGCCATAGTCGCTGACCAGCGTGACCACTTTCTTGATGCCGTTCTTGGGTGCCCAGTCGGCCAGGGCCACCGAGACCTGCGGCAGCGTGAAGCTGGTGCGCACCACATACGGAGAGGCTTCGGTGATGCTGGAGGTGGCAGCGGCCATCACCACCAGCGGCGTCTTGGACTGCGTGGCCAGCGGTGCGGTGGCCATGGCCGAGGGCGTGATGCCCATGCCTGCGAGCACGTTCACCTTTTCATTGACAACCAGTTCCTGGGCCAGACGACGGGTCACGTCGGGCAGGCTGGTGTCGTCCTTGATGATGAGCTGCACCTTCTTGCCGGCCACCGTGTCGCCGTTCTGCGCCATGTACAGGCGGGCCGCGGCCTCGATCTGGCGGCCTGTGGTGGCCTGCTGGCCCGTCATGGGCAGGATCAGGCCGATCTTGAACACGTTGTCCTGCGCAGCTGCAGGCAAGGTGGTGATGAGGCCGCCCGCGAGCGTGAGGATCGCAGCCGCCGAGGCGCGCAGAAGATGGCGTTTTTGCATCGTTGTCTCCGGTGGAAATATCGTTGTATACAGAGGAGGTGCCGCAGTCTGGCCCGGCCTGCGTTATTGCACAAGAGCAAATTCGAGCATTCAGGTATCAACAATTGGCATACCCAGCTCCTGCAGGTGCAGCCTGTCAACGAATGAGCTGTACGCCCGGCAAGCCACTCACATGGGGCGCCTGCCCCGCGGCGAGCAGATTCCGGCGGGTAATGCGCGAATGCTCGCGCAGGATGGCCTCGGCCCGGCCTCCCTCGCGCCGCTCGATGGCATCGATGGCCTGCCGGTGCTGGTCTTGCGCCACGACGAGCATGTCCCGTGCCTGGCGCGAATGCGCCTGCACCACCACAAAGGCCGAGGGCGACGCAAAGGGTAGCCCCTTGACCCGCTCCAGTTCGCGCGCCACCACCTCGCTGCCCACCATGCGGCTGAGCAGCCCGTGGAACTGGGCGTTGAGTTCCACATAGCGCGAGAAGCCCTCGTCATCGAGCGTGGGCGGCGCCAGCGTGGCGTCGATGGCGTCCAGGCAGTCATGCGCCTCCCGAAGAAGCTCGGGCGCCACGCCCCGCTCGGCCGCCAAGCGGGCGGCCAGCCCCTCCATCGTGCCGCGCAATTCAATGGCGTCCGCCACATCGGTTTCCGAGAAAGTGCGCACGGCATAGCCGCCGCCAGGCAGGCGGTGCAACAGCCCTTCCTGCTCCAGCCGCATCAGCGCAGCGCGAATCGGCGTGCGCGACACGCCCAGCGCCTCCACCAGGGTCAGTTCTGCCACCCGCGCGCCGCCCGGCAGGGCGCCGGCCAGGATCATCTCGCGCAGCCGCAACTGGGCCTTGACAGACTGCGAAGCCCCGGCCTCAGTGGAAGCCATGGGCGAAGGCGCGGCGGTCACGCGATCATCGGGAAGGTTAGCGGAGAGAGTGGCAGGCATGGCGTTGAATGTATACACAACAGACCCAAAAAACCAGATCTTCAGCATCCAAAGCCAGAAAAATCAAATACTTGCAGCTATCAAAGTTTTCAATATCTGCTTTGTCGTTTTTTTCTGTATACAACGCCCGGCACTTTCCTCACAATCACTCCAGCGGCGCACCCCCTGCGCTCCATCCCACGACCCGGAGAGAGACAACGATGTATCCCAAAAACGCCTGGTACGTAGCGTGCCTGCCCCACGAGATCAGCGACAAGCCGCTGGGCCGCACCGTGTGCGGCGAAAAGATCGTTTTCTACCGCCCCGCCCCGGACAAGGTCGCCGCGCTGGAAGACTTCTGCCCGCACCGCGGCGCGCCGCTGTCGCTGGGCCGCGTGTGCGGCGGCGAGCTGATGTGCGGCTACCACGGCCTGAAGGTGGGCTGCGACGGCAAGTCGGTCTCCATGCCCGGCCAGCGCGTGCAGGGCTTTCCGCGGGCGCGCAGCTTTCCGGTGGTGGAGCGCTACGGCTTCATCTGGGTGTGGCCCGGCGATGCCGACCAGGCCGACCCGGCCACCATCCACCACCTGCCCTGGGCCGACAACCCCGAGTGGGCCTATGGCGGCGGGCTGTACCACATCGCCTGCGACTACCGGCTGATGATCGACAACCTGATGGACCTGACGCACGAGACCTATGTGCACTCCACCAGCATCGGCCAGAAGGAAATCGACGAGGTGCCCTGCAAGACCCGTGTGGAGGGCGATGAGGTGATCACCAGCCGCTTCATGGACAACATCCAGCCGCCGCCCTTCTGGAAGATGGCGCTGCGCATGAACGGCCTGCCCGACGACCAGCCCGTGGACCGCTGGCAGATCTGCCACTTCACGCCGCCCAGCCATGTGCTGATCGAGGTGGGCGTGGCGCTGGCGGGCCACGGCGGCTACGACGCGCCGGCGGACAAGAAGGCGTCGAGCATCGTGGTGGACTTCATCACGCCCGAGACGGAAACCTCCATCCACTACTTCTGGGGCATGGCGCGCAACTTCAAGCCGCAGGACCCGTCGCTCACCACGCAGATCCGCGAAGGCCAGGGCAAGATCTTTGCCGAAGACCAGGACATGCTGGAGCAGCAGCAAGAGAACCTGCTGCGCTACCCAGACCGCAAGCTGCTCATGCTCAACATCGACGCCGGCGGCGTGCAGTCGCGCAAGATCCTGGACCGCATCCTCGCGGCCGAGCAGGCTGCCAAGGCGCCCGCCGCTGCCGCAGCAGGACAGCCCGCATGACCGCGCAGGAAACCCTGCAGGTCCGCGTCGTCAAGAAGCAGACCGAGGCCGAAGGCATCGCCAGCTTTGAGCTGGCGCGCGTGGATGGCGCCGCGCTGCCCCCCTTCAGCGCGGGCTCGCACATCGATGTGCACCTGCCTGGCGGCGTGACACGCCAGTATTCGCTGTGCAACGCCTCGCACGAATCGCACCGCTACCGCATTGCTGTGCTGCGCGACCCCGCCTCGCGCGGTGGCTCCGTCGCCATGCACGACGGAGTGCAGGAGGGCGACGTGATCACCATCAGCACACCGCGCAACCACTTTGCGCTGCACCCCGCTCAGCGCACCCTGCTGCTGGCGGGCGGCATCGGCGTGACGCCGCTCTTGTGCATGGCCGACCGGCTGGCGCGCACGGGCGCTCAGTTCACGCTGCACTACTGCACGCGCTCGGCCGAGCGCACGGCGTTTGTGGACGAGATCACCGTATCCCCCATGGCGCCGCACGTGCACTTTCACTTCGACGCGGGCGCGCCCGAGCAAAAGCTGGACCTGCCCGCCGTGCTGACGCAGCCCGGCCCCGACGCGCGCCTGTACGTGTGCGGCCCGGCGGGCTTCATCGACTACGTGGTGAACACTGCCAAAAGCCTGGGCTGGGCGCAGGACCGCATCCACCTGGAGTACTTTGGTGCGCCCGCGCAGGACACTTCGGGCGATGAAGGGTTTGAAGTGCGCATTGCCAGCACAGGCAAGGTCTACCCGATTGCACCCGACGTGTCGGTGGTGGAAGCGCTGCGCAAGGAAGGCATCGACATCCTCACCTCGTGCGAGCAGGGCGTGTGCGGCACCTGCCTCACCCGCGTGCTGGAAGGCGAGGTGGACCACCGCGACATGTACCTGACGGACGAGGAAAAGGCCGCCAACGAGCAGTTCATGCCCTGCTGCTCGCGGGCACGCAGCAAGCTGCTGGTGCTGGACTTGTAGCCGCGCGAAACAAGAATTCCGCTGCAACGAATGCGTTGCAGCGGCACTCTTTTCAGGGAGACGCCCGTCCGGACCCCTACAAAAAACTACAAATTTGATAGCTGCCAGCGCTTGTCCACCAAGCGCCAGAAGCCAATTTCTTCAAAAATCACTCACCCGCATCCGCCGCGCGGATGGTGTCGCGGCCGTTGCGGTCCTTGGCACGGCCCAGGTCGGTGTCCAGCGCGCGTGCCAGCTTGTCCACGGCGCCGATGAAGGCATTGGCCATCTTGTCGGCGTCGTCGGTCACGGTGACCGGCTGGCGGCCCGTGACGCGCGCCTCGATGCGGCAGCGCTTGTCGTTCGCGCCGGACTTGCCGGCGTCCAGGTCGCTCAGGAACACCTCCAGCCGCGTGACGTGGTCCTGAAAGCGCGACAGCCGGCTCTTGGACTCGTCGGTGATCCACTGCGCGAGCGACTCGCCGCCCTGGATGTGGTCGTCGGTGTTGACTTGTACTTGCATGCTGGCTCCTTTGAGGTTCAGAGGTTATCGAGACGTTGGGGTGAAAAAGCCCCACGTCCCCATGATGGCACCGCCGGGCATGACCCCGGTCAACACATGTCAAAGGATGGTCACAATTTGTCGAGCGCGACCGCGGGCGACCAGTCGGCCCCTGCGGGCATCGCGCGGGCCGCTGCCAGGCGGTCCTGCAGGCGCAGCGCCGCCGGGTCGCCCGGCGCCCGCGCCAGCACCCGGGCCAGATGGGCCGCAGCCCTGTCCCAGTCGCGGGCGTGAAAGGCTTCCAGCGCCGCCAGGCTGGCGTTTCGCAAGTCCGCATCCTGGCAGGGTGTGAACACACGCACGGGCTCGGTCCTGCCCTTGACGACCACGTCGTCCAGCGCCCGCAGCGCCACCGTGGCCGGCAACTGTGCCGCCGTGGCATCCGAGAGCAGGATGCGGGTGTCAAACGCCTTGTTGGCCCCCTCCAGGCGCGCTGCCAGGTTCACGGCATCGCCAATGGCGGTGTACGAGAACCGCTGCTCGGACCCCACATTGCCCACCACCGCGCGCCCCGTGTGCAGGCCGATGCGCATGTGCACGGCCGGCAGCCCGCGTGCGCGCAGGTCGGCCACCAGCGGCTGCATGGCCTCCTGCATCGCCACGGCGGCCTGCAGCGCATGCTCGGCATGCTGGGCGTCGGCCAGCGGCGCCCCCCAGAACGCCATCACCGCGTCGCCAATGAACTTGTCCACCGTGCCACCGGTGGCGTGCACGATGGGGGTCATGGCGTTGAAGTAGGCGGTGAGCAGCTCCACCGTCTGCTCGGCGCTCAGCTGCTCGGACAGCGTGGTGAAGTTGGCCAGGTCGGTGAACATGAGTGTGACCTCTCGCGCCTCGCCGCCCAGGCGCATCAACTCGGGCTGCGCAATGAGGCGCGAGACCACAGAGGGCGGCACGTACTGCGCAAACATCGCCCGGGTCTGGCGTGCGCGCCGCCGCACAAAGGCATAGCCCGCCAGCGCTGCCGCGCCGTAAATGGCTCCGGCCGCCGACGCAGGCAGCAAGGGTGGCCACCACAGCTGAAAACGCGCAAACAGCCACCACGACGCAGCCACGATCGCCACCACCACAAGGCCCGCCATCGCCGCTGCGCCTGCCGGATGCAGTCGGCGATTGCCCCACATCAGCAGGGGCACCAGCAGCGCCACGAGCACCAGCGTCCAGCCCTCGGGCACGCTGCGCAAGCCACCGCCGGTGAGGTAGTTGTCCACCAGCGTGGCCTGCAGCTCGACGCCGGGGAACAAGCGCTCGCCGCCCGCCGTGCCAAAGGGCGAATTGAACAGGTCGGCCTGCGACCGCGACAGCTCGGTGGCGGTGCGCGCCGAGCGCCCCACCAGCACGATCTTGTTCTTGAAGAAGCCCGGCGGCAGCAGGCCCGGCTCCAGCGCCTGGTAGTACGAGCGGGTGTCAAATGTTCCGCGCGGTCCACGGTAGCCGATCCAGTCGAAATGTCGCAGCACCGGCGTCTTGCCTTGCGCTTCGGCCGCGCGCTGGGCCAGCCGCAGCGCGAAGCTCTCGCGCGCCACAGGGGCCCGGCGCACCACGAAGTCGTCGTCGGGCTCCACGCCAGCATCGCCCGCATCGGCCCCGGCGTCGAGGAACCGCTGCAGCGGCATCACGTCCAGCCACAGCGCGGCCTGGTTGCTGTCGATCTTCTCGCGCGTGGCGGCCAGCACCACCGGGCCGGTCTCGGCGATGGCCTGCGCCAGGCTGGCGTCCTCCGGCTCGGTGGTGGGCTCGGCGAACACCACGTCGAACCCCACGGCAGCGGCGCCTTCCGCATGCAATCGCCGCAGCAGCGCGGCATGCACGCTGCGCGGGAAGGGCCAGGCCTGTTGCAGCTCCTGGAACGTGGGTTCGTCGATGGCAAGGATCACCACCGGCAGCGCCGTGCGCTGCGGCGCGGTGAGCGCGGTGAGCACATCGAAGGTCTTGAACTCCAGCGCATGCCATGTGCGGCTGAACGTGGCCGCCCCCACCAGCAGCAGCGCCAGTACGCAGGCTGCCAGCGTAGCGAGCCGCTGCTGGCGCCGCCGGGCCACCCGCGACGCGGCGTCAGAAGCGGTAGCGCGCGTCCAGGACATACCGGGTCTTTCGGCGGTCCGACTTGGGCGCCCACAGATTCAATGCGGCCGCGCCCACCACCCAGTGCTTGTCCTGCGATTCCCAGAAGCCCATCAGGTCCACGCCCCACCCCGGCGCGATGCGCGTGAGGTTTTCCTTGTCCTCGAAACGCTCCGAGCGGTACACCGCGCGGCCGCTGACGTAGAACCGCTGCGGGCCCACCCAGGTGGCCCCCAGCACGGCCGTGTGGCGCGGAACGTAGGGGATGCGGCCGGCCGGCCCGTCCGTGCCATAGATGTGGCTCTCGCTGCCCTGGTAGAGGTACTTGGCATAGCCCGACCATTGGCGGCTGAACATGTGGTTGACGCCGGCGCCGAGAGTCTTGAGGGTGCCGGTGTCAAAGCTGGGGGTGTCTTCGAGCAGATCGGCGGTAGACAGGTTCACCAGCTGGATATTGCGCATCTCCTCCAGGAACGGCAGGCTCGGCGTGCGCAGGTCCACACCCACGGTACCGGGGTTGCGCACGCGCAAATGGTCGGCGCGCAGGCTCACGAAGGTATTGGCCCCCAGTTCAATACCCACTTGCGCCACGGTGCGCTTATGGCGGCCACCGGCTTCGACCAGGCGGTCTTCGACGGGGATGCCGGCGGTTTCCACGCTGGTGAGGGTGGACACACTCAGCGGACGCAGCCAGTCCTGGTAGGCCATGCGCACCGTGGTACCTGCGGCGGGCTGCCACACCAAGCCCACGCGCGGGGTGACGACACGTTCCATCTCGGCGCGGCGCGCCTCCTCCTCGTTGAAATATTCCAGATTTACCAGGTAGCTCTGCGTCACGCCATCGACGCGGTGGCGTATCTGCTGCAGGCCCAGTGCCGCGTCCAGGTTGAACGCCGGGTGCAACCGCTGGGTCGTGGCAAGGGTCAGCGCGGTGTAGCGTCGGTCCACGCGGTTGTAACCGCCCACCAGCAGGTAGTCGCGGTACTCGCCGACGCCCGGAATATTCGCGCCCACTACGGCTTCGCCGCCGATCAGGTTGTTCTGGCGTTCACGCACATGCTCCAGGGCCACGCTCCAGCGGCTGCCAGGGGTGGTGTCCACCGTATGGCGCAGTTGCACGTCGGTGAACTGCTTCTTGGGTTCACTGCTCACGCCCATCAGGCTCACGAAGGGGGGCAGCAGATACAGCGTGGGGTAACGCTGTAGCAGGATGTCCTCCATGCTGCGTCCCAGCTTGACCCAGGTCTGCTCCGTCGGGCCCCAACGGTAGGCCATGCCCAGCGCGCCCTGGGTGCTTGTGTTGTCCATGGAGGTCTCGAACAGGTTCTGGCTGCGCAGCCGCATGTCGAACCGGTTCACATAAGCGAACAGGTTGACGCGCTCCGTGGGCTGCATGCCTGCACCCACAGTCACCGCACGTGCATGCACATCGCCGTACCCTCCACGCACGGCAGGCGCATCATTGACCTGGAGATCGAACGGAAATTCGCCCGCCTTTGCTGACTGCGCCTTGAAGAACCACGATACCGGCACCTGGGTATTGTTCATGCCGTTGAGCGTGACCGCGGGTGCCCGCATGCGGTACAGCTCCTTGTCCAGCGTCACCCCCACCGCCCCATGCGCCCCGGGTTGCTGCAACAGCGACGAGTACCGCTGGCTCGCACCAAACGCCATCGGGTCCGTGAGGAACCCTTGGAAAAGCGCCGAGTTCTTTTTGAACTCGCCCGCATACCGGTCGGCCAGGAACAGGTGGCTGCCGCCCCAGTAGGGATAGAAGCTCTGCTGCGCCAGCTCCAGCGCCCAGTCTTCCATGCCAAAGAACGCCAGCGACGCGCCCAGGTTGGCGCTGCCCTTCTGGTCGTTGGCCACCTGGTTCAGCGACTTAAGGTAGGGCATGCGCTCCACCGCAGCGCGCGCGGCCTCCACGGCCTCGCCGGGCTGGAAGAGGTCGGTGTGGATCTGCGCGAGCAGCATGTAGGGCACGGGGTCCTTGTCGTCCAGGTTGCTGGCCTGGCGCAGCGTGGCCAGCGCATCCTGGTGGCGGCCCAATTGGTAGTACGCCACGGCCGTCCAGGTCTTGGCGCGGGCGTAGCGGGGCTCCATCACACCCGCGCGCAAAAAGGCATCCAGCGCCGCCTGGGGGTCGCCCTGCTTGAGGTGCAGCAGCCCCTGGCCGGTGAGCGCCACGTAGTCGGCCGGGTTGTCGCCCAAGGCGGTGGAAAACGCCTGGCCCGCTTCGGTGAACTGGTTGGTGAAAGTTTCCAGCGTGCCCAGCTCGCCCCAGGCGCCCGGACTTTGGGGCGACAGGGCCAGCGCCTGCCGCAGGTGCGCGCGCGCGGGGCGTGCGTCTTCGCGTTCGGTGTGGGCGCTGCCCAGGCCTTGCCAGCCCCGGGCGTCTTGCGGCGCCAGCTGCGTGGCCTCGGCGTAGGCACCCAACGTGCCGGGCGCATCGCCGCGGCGGCGGGCCAGCTCGGCGCGCACCAACGCCAGCTCTGCATGGGCCGTGCCCTGAGCCGGGGCCAGCGTGGCGGCGGCCTCGTCCACGCGGTCACTCAGCAATTGCACGCGGGCCAGCTGCGCCACCAGCGCGGGATGCGCGGGCCAGCGCTGCAGGGCGGTGCGCAGCGTGGTGGCGGCGGCGGCCGCGTCGCCGTCCATGAGCTGCATGTCCGACTGCATGAGCGCCACCGGCAGCGGGGCCTCTGGCGTGGCCGCCTCGCGGGCCAGCTGTTCGCGCGCGGCAAGGACATCGCCGGCCTGCAGCGCAATGGCCGTTTCCATCAAGGCCACCCAGGGAGCCGGGGCATCGCCAGGTGCTTGTACTTTTGCCTGCGCGAGCGCGGCGCGCGCGGCGGGTACATCGCGGGCCACCAACGCGGCGCGCACCGGAGCCAGCGCTTCGGGCACGGGCTCGGCGGCCAGGTGCGGCAGCGGGTCGGCGCGCAGGGCGTTGACCCACTGGATGCGATCGCGCGGCTGGCTCAGCACCAGCTTGACCGGGGCCTTGCCCACCTCGGCATAGGCGGCCTCGTTGGCGCCCACCGACACCTGCCCTTGCGCGTTGGAGAACTCCACCGTGCCCGACAACACGGTCAGCAAGGTGCGGCCGTCGTCCTCCACGCTGATGTCCCAGTCCGTACCCCGGATCGCTGCCGTGGCGGCCGGGGTTTCCAGGTTCAGCCGCGATCCATCCGCACGGCGCGTCTGCGTCCACGCCCGGCCTGCGTTGAGCAGCAGCGTGGTCACGGGCTGAGCGGGCGTGGCCACGCCCTTGACCTGCAGCACCGTGTTCTGGTGCAGGCGCAACTGGGTGTCGTCGGCAAAGAGCAGGGCCATCTTGGCGGCCTGGCGGGTGCGCACGAAGTCCCCCGTGGCCAGGGCCTGGGCCGGGCGCGCGGGCTGCCAGTCGGCTGCAGCGGCGGCGCGCTGGTCGCCCGTGCCCTGCAGGCTCACGATCTCGGCGGCAGCCCCCGGCGGTACGGCGGCGCGCAGTGCCAGCGGCCAGGTCAGCGCCATCGCGGCGGCCAGCGCGCTCAACGCAGGCAGGGGTGTTTTCACAGTGGGCATGGGTGGACTTTCGCAAGGCAGGGTGGGTCAGCGCCGGGCGCCGGCTTCTCAGACAGCGCACTTACCGGTGGGTAAAACGCTACGGGCCAAATTATCTGGAGCGAGGTGGCGAAAGCGAATGCCTGCGCACACCCGCATCGCAGCATTTTCATGAAGAAAGCCACAATTTGTTGCGTTTTGCGACCACCGAACGGGCGTGGCCGGCTGCACGGTGGTTTCCTACACACAGCGGCCCCGGCGAGTGCTAAAAACGTAACATCCTCGTTCGTAGCCGCGCCCGCACGCCTGGCGTGCTGGTGCCCTGGAGCCTCCCCCATGCCCCCCGCCTCCCGCCTCAAGATCGGCCTGTCGGCCTGCTTTCAGCATGCCGACCCCACCCGACCCCTGTTCACCAACAAGACGCTGCAGTACGTGGAGCAGTCCATCGCCCACTGGATCATGTCCGCGGGTGCCATCGTGGTGATGGTGCCGTGCCCCACGGGCGAGACCGCGCGCGGCGACGTGACGCTGCAGCACTATGCCGAGTGGCTGGACGGCGTGGTCATGCACGGCGGCGCCGACGTGTGGCCCGGCAACTATGGCGAGGAGCCGTTGCGCGAGGAATGGGTCGGCGACCGCGTGCGCGACATCTACGACCTGGCGCTGGTCAAGGCGTTTGCCGAGGTGGGCAAGCCCATCTTTGGCGTGTGCCGGGGCCTGCAGCTCATCAACGTGGCCTTTGGCGGCGCGCTGTACCAGGACATCGAGACCCAGCACCCCGGGGCGCTGCAGCACCGCAACGCCACCACGTACGACCAGCATTTCCACGACATCCAGATCGTGGCGGACTCTCACCTGGCCCAGCTTTACCCGGGCATGCCGCGCGCGCGGGTGAACAGCATCCACCACCAGGGCATCAAGCGCGTGGCGCCCGAGTTCGTGGTGGAGGCGCTGAGCGAGCCCGACGGCGTGCCCGAGGCCATCCGCCTCAAACCCGCGCCCGGGCGCGGCTACATCGCCGCCACGCAGTGGCACCCCGAGTTCCACAAGCAGGGCTCGGACACGCTGGACGACACGGCGATCCTGAATGACTTTCTGGCGGCCTGTGTGCAGGCGCGGGAGCGCCCCGTGCGGCAAGCGAAGCCGGTCGGACTGCGGGACCGGGCGACACGGTTGCTGCGCGGGGCGCTGCAACGGGACCGCAAGGTGGCCGCACGATGATGCCGCACAACGCGTGGCGCCGGGCCCGCGTCCTCCTAGACGGCTGAGACGCCATCGCCTCAGCGCGCGAGGAGCCACATGACCCCTTTTCGGTGGATCGCCATTTTCTGTGTCATCGCTGCCGTGGCGCTGGCCGTTGCGGGTCTCGGCGGCGCTGCGGGCCTTATCTTGCTGTTGGGCACGGCCATCGAAATCGTTGGCGCGATGTTTACCGGCAAGCGAGGGAACGACACCGAGCGTTAGGCGTGCAGGCGCCTCAGGCCGCGCCGATGGCCAGCGCCGGCCCCACCACCGCCTCCACTTCGCCTCGCAGCCACCGGTGCGCTGCATCCTGCTGGTACCGTGCATGCCAGATCAGGTACATCGGCATGGCCGGGCACACCACCGGCACCGGCGCGCTGGCCAGGCCCGCCAACGCCGTGCGGGCCAGCAGCGAAGGCGCCGTGGTGAGCAATGCCGTACCCCGCACAAAGGCCGGCAGCGCGGCGAAGCCCGGCACGCGCACGGCGAAGCGGCGGCGCACGCCGCGCGCCAGCAGCTGGCGATCCAGGTCGAGCCCCCGGTGGGCCTCGTAGGCCACGGTGGCGTGGTCGGCGGCCAGGTAGTCGGCCTCGGTGGCAGGCGCGCTGCGCACGGCGGCGTCGTAGAACACGCGGTACTGGTCTTCAAACAAGCGCTTTTGCACGATGTCCGTGCCGTCCGGCGGGCGGGGGCTGATGACGAGCTGGCACGCGTCCGACCGCAGCAGCTCTGCGCTGGGCGCGCCGCTGGGCACGATGCGCAGGGTGATGCCCGGCGCGGCGGTGCGCAGGCGCGCGGCCAGGGCGGGCAGCAGCAGATCGCGCTGGAAATCGTTGGCCGCAATCGTGAGCTCGGTCTGCCACGCGGCAGGATCGAACGCTGCCCCTTGGGCAAAGAGCTGCATCTGGCGCAGCAGCTCGCGCGCGGGCTGGGCCAGCGCCTCGGCCCGCGCGGTGGGCACGATGCCGCGCCCGCGCTTGACGAACAGCGGGTCGCCTGTGATGGCGCGCAGCTTGTCGAGCAAGTGGCTCACGGCCGACTGGGTGACGCCCAGTCGCTCGGCCGCTGCGGTGATGCTGCCGGTTTCCAACACGGCCAGCAGCAGCTTCAGCAGGTGGCCGTCCAGCGCTGATCCATCGAAATTGCTCATGCATTCGATGATGTTTTCAGGCTTCATCTTTGGCAATGGCGTCACGACACTCTCGGCTGACTTACATCAAGCCCCGGAGACTTCCATGCCTTCCAAACTGCCCCCGATCCCCGGCACCACGCCATTCGACGGCGACCAGGCCCGCAAGGGCTATGCGCTGAACAAGATGTGCTTCTCGTTCAACGACGAGACCAACCGCAAGGCCTTTCTGGCGGACGAAGAGGCGTACATGCGCAAGTACGGCCTGAACGAGCAGCAAGCTGCCGCCATCCGCGCCAAGAACGTGCTGCAGCTGATTGCCGCAGGCGGCAACGCCTACTACCTGGCCAAGTTCGCGGGCATTTTCAAGCTGGACATGCAGGACATCGGCGCGCAGCAAACGGGCATGACCAAAGACGAATTCAAGGCCATGCTTGTCGCAGCAGGCAAATAGGGAGACACACATGGCACAACTCATCGGCGGCCTCGGCACTTCGCACATTCCGGCCATTGGCAACGCCATCCACAAGGGCCTGCAAAACGATCCGTACTGGAAGCCTTTCTTCGACGGCTTTCCACCCATCCGCCAGTGGCTGGGCGAGAAGAAGCCCGACGTGGTGGTGATGTTCTACAACGACCACGGTCTGAACTTCTTCCTCGACAAGATGCCGACCTTCGCCGTGGGCGCTGCGGCCGAGTACCGCAATGCCGATGAAGGCTGGGGCATCCCCACGCTGCCGCCCTTCCCGGGCGAGGTGGACCTGTCGTGGCACCTCATCAACACGCTGATCGAGCAGGAGTTTGACGTGACCACCTGCCAGGAGATGCTGGTGGATCATGCCTGCACGCTGCCGCTCAAGCTCTTCTGGCCCGACGGCGATTGCCCCGTGACGGTGGTGCCGGTGTGCATCAACACCGTGCAGTTTCCACTGCCCTCGGCCAGGCGCTGCTACGCGCTGGGCAAGGCCGTGGGCCAGGCCATCCAGAGCTGGGACAGCGACAAGAAGGTGGCGGTGATCGCTTCTGGCGGCCTGTCGCACCAGCTCGACGGCGAGCGCGCGGGCTTCATCAACAAGGCGTTTGACCTGCAGTTCATCGAGAGCCTCGCCACCAACCCCGAATGGGCCACGCAATTCAGCGTGCACGAGCTGGTGGAAAAGACCGGCACACAGGGTGTGGAGCTGCTGATGTGGCTGGCCATGCGCGGGGCGCTGGCCACCGCCAGCGCGGGCGTGCGGCGGGTGCACAGCAACTACCACATCCCCATCTCGAACACGGCGACTGCCGTGATGGCGCTGGAAGCCGTGTAGTGCCCGTTTTCTAGTCATTTTGGCTGCTAGCGCTTGAACAGCAAGCGCTAGCAGCTATCAAAAATGAAGCAACAGCCTCTGCGCCGCCGCTAGTCGAATTTCACGTTGTGCTCGCGCACCGTGGCGCCAAAGGCGTCGTATTGGGTGCGGAAGAACTCGGCGAACTTCGCGGGGCTCATGCCGTAGCCCTCAAAGCCCTGCTGTACCAGCTGGGCATGCACCTCGGGCCGCTTCAGGGTGTTCTGCAGTTCCTGCGACAGCTTTTCCGTGACGGCTTTGGGCAGCCCCGGCGGCCCGAAGAACCCCGCCCAGGGCGTGATGGTGAGTTTGCCCAGCCCCAGTTCGCTGCCGGTGGGCACATCCGGCAGCAATGCGCTGCGCTGGGGCTGCAGCGTGACCAGCGCCCGGATGCGCCCCTCTTTCACGAAGTTGGGGGCCAGGGTGCCGGTGGTGAACATCATGTGGATCTGCCCGCCCAGCAAATCCGTCATGGCCTGCATGTCGCCCTTGTAGCGCGCATTGACCACCTTGCGCTGCTCGCCCAGCAGCTGCAGCATCGCCAGCTCCGACGCGCTGTTGCTGGAGGCCGAGTTGTAGTCCCCGGGCTTGGCCGCGACCAGCGCCAGAAGTTCGTTCACGCTCTTGGCCGGCAGGCTGGACGGCACCACCAGGAACATCGAGAACTGGCCCGCCGAGCTGATGGGCGTGAAGGCCTTGAAGGGATCGTAGGGCGGCTTGGGCCGGAGGGTGGGTGCGGCCACCATCGCGGTGTTCGTGCCCATCAACAGGGTGTAGCCGTCCGGGTTGGCTGACGACACCGCCTGAGCGGCCAGCACGCCGTCGGCGCCCGGGCGGTTTTCCACCACCACCTGCTGCCCCAGCTGTTTGGACAGGCCCTCCGCGATGATGCGGGTGAGCGCGTCCGCGCCGCCGCCGGGCGCAAAGCCCACGATCAGCCGCAACGGCTTGGAGGGAAAGGTGTCTGCGCTCCAGGCCGAGGTGCAGGGCGCCAGTGCCAGCGCCGCGCCCGCCACCAGGGCTGCCAGTTTTCTGCGTTGCATGGTTGCTCCTTTGCTCAGAACGTGTGCCGCACACCCAGCTCCCAGCCCGACGAGCTGTGCCCGCCTACCGGTGCCGTCCCGCCGCTGACGGTGTAGCGCGCCTCGCCGCGGTTGAAAATACGCGCATAGGTGCCATAGAGCGCCGTGCGCTTGGACAGGTTGTGCACATAGCCCACGCCGATCTGGCGTGCATCGTCGCCGCTGCGCGCGAGCCCCCCGGGCGTGCGCAAGCCGGAATCGCTGCGGTCGTCCAGGTAGGCGTAGCTCAGGCGAATGCGGCCGGCCGTGAAGGCGGGGATGTGCGCACCAATCTCCGCCGTGTTCTTGCGCACCGACCCCGCGGCCAGCTGGACCGTCACGCGGTTGTAGAGGGCAAAGAACTTCGCGAAGCCGGCATCCCAGGTGCCGCCCACATTGGCATGCGTGTAGTTGCCGATGGCCGTGGTGGCACTGAACTGCGACCGCGTGTAGGCCGCTGCGACATCGAATGCGCCCGACGCATACCCCAGGCGCACCCCGGCAAAGTTGCCGTCGTCGCTGTTGGGCGCGCTGGAGAGGTTCTCCCCCGTCCCCACCATGGCCATGCCGTACAGGCCGCCGAGCTTGCCCGGCAGCCAGTAGCTCAGGGTGTTGCTGCCCGCAATGGCGGTGGGCAGCGGCCCCGTACCGGCGCCCGCGAAGGTGAGGTTGCCCGCACGGGCCACACCGTTGGCGTTGAACGGGTCGAAGTAGATGCTGTTGTAGTGCGTGGGAATGAAGTCCCGACCGAGCCGGACCTCGCCCCATTGCGCATGCGAGAGGCTCACAAACGACATGCGGTCAAACGCCAGCGGCCCGGCGGTGGTGGCGCCGCTGGGCTGGTTGTTGGTGTTGGTGGCGCGGCCCGTGCCGGAGTCCGGGTTCAGGCTGCCCTCCAGCCAGAAGCCCGCGCGCAGGCCGCCGCCCAGGTCCTCGGTGCCGCGAAAGCCGATGCGGCTGGTGGACAGCCCGCCGTTGCCCAGCGCCGTGGCCGAGCCCACGCCGCCCGCGCGGGTGTGCAGCACGCCCAGGTCCACCACGCCAAACAGGGTGACGCCGGACTGCGCGTGCACCGCGCCACACGCCAGGCCCAAGGCCGACCACATCCACAAGGTTCTCTGCTTCATGCTCTTTGTCTCCTGCTTTTTTCTCTGGTTGAAGAATCAAAAAATTCGCGCGCAGGGCTCCGCCCACCGGTGCGGATCTGCGTCCGCTCCCGGAGGTGAAAGCCAGGAAATGAAGGGGATCAGCCCGCGGGTTCGGGGCGCTCGGTACGCACCAGCACCGCGCCCTTGGACAGCGGGCTCACGTTGCGCCGGTACTGCTGCAGCCAGCCGGTATCGAACTGCGCCGCAGGGGCTTGCCAGCTGGCGCGGCGCTCTGCCAGCTCCGCACCGGTGAGGTCCACATCCAGGCGGCGCGCGTCCAGGTCGATGGTGATCACGTCGCCGTCGCGCACCAGGCCCAGCGGTCCGCCCAAAGCGGCCTCGGGCGACACCTCGGCCACCACCAGCCCCTTGCAGACCAGGCCCGAAAGGTGTCCGTCGGTCAGGATGGCCACCTGATCGCCCAGCCCCGCGCCGTCCACCGCGAAGACCACGCGCGACGCGCCGCCGCCCATGGCCGGGCCGCCGCAGGCACCGGCACCGCGCATCACGATGACCTGCCCCGGCACGATGGCGCCGTTCTTGAGCGCGGCGATGGCCGCATCGGAGGTCCAGAAGCACACGGCCGGGCCGGTGAAGCGGCGGACCTTGCGCTCCACAATCCCGGTCTTGATGAGGCCGGACTCGGGCGCAAGGTTGCCGCGCAGCAGCACGATGGCCGGCAGGGGTGCGACGGGGCGGTCCAGCGGACGGATCACCTCGGCATCCTGCACCTGCAGACCGCGCAGGTTGTCGGCCACGGTGCCGCCCGTCACGGTGAGCGCGCCGGTATCCAGCAGCGGGGCCAGTTGCCGCATGAGCGCGCGCGCACCGCCTGCCGCTTCGAATTCCTCGATGGAATGGCTCCCGATGGGCCGCACGCCCGCCAGCACCGGCGTGGTGGGCCCCAGGCTTTCGAACAGGCCATAGACATCGACGCCCGTCTCTCCCTCGGTGGCCACGGCCTGCAGGTGCTTGGCCGTGTTGAGCGAGCCGCCAATGGACAGCACCGCGCGCACCGCGTTGGCAAAGGCGCCGGGTGAGAGGATGTCGCGCGGCTTGAGGTCGTCGAGCACCATCTGCACGATGCGCGCACCGGCGGCGCGCACGTCCGCCATCATCTTGGGGCTGAGTGCCGCCACCGGCGCGCTGCCGGGCAGCGCCAGGCCCAGCGCTTCGCAGACGATGTGCATCGAGTTGGCCGTGCCCAGGCCCGAGCACACGCCGGGGCCGCGGATGGCCTCGCGGCTCATGCCGACCAGCTCTTCCACAGGCAGGCCGCCCGTCACCGCATGCATGGCGCCAATGAACACGTCCTCGATGTCCGTGTGCTTTCCCCGGTACTCGCCGCTGGGCTGGTAGCCGCAGGGCACGAGCAGCGTGGGGATGTTCAGCCGCGCCGCCGCCATGAGCTGGCCCGGCACGGTCTTGTCACACGACGTGAGGCAGACCATGCCGTCGAGCTGCGCGCCCTCCACGGCCACCTCGATGTCGTTGGTCACCAGGTCGCGCGCACCCAGCATGTAGGCACCGCGCGCCCCCGCGCCGGTGATGAAGTCGCTGGGCGCGGCGGTGCGGATCTCGAAAGGCACGCCACCTGCCGCGCGGATGGCGGCCTTGATCTCCGCCGCCACCTGGTCCAGGTGGCTGAAGCAGGCCGCCAGCTCCGAGGAGCTGTTGACGATGGCGATCTTGGGCTTCTCGCAATCCTCTTCGGGGATGCCCAGGGCACGCCAGTGCGCGTTGCGCACCGACCAGAGGTAGGAGCCGCGCGGGAAGTTACTGCGCAGGGGGCGGGTCATGGGCGGTCTCCGAGGGTGGTTTTTTTCTTGGTGATCTCGACCACGCCACGGTCGGCGTCCACACGGACCCAGTCGCCCGTTTCGATGCAATCGAGCGGGTCGCGGTCAAAGCCGGTCATCGCGGGGGAGTGCGTGACCACGGCCCCGAGCGCCATCTTGGTCGTCATTTCGTTGAACAGGAAGGCAGCGGGCGCCACGTTCATGAGCCGCGTCATGTGAAACATGGCGGACCAGCCCGACGAGCCCTTAGCCCCCGGGAACACCAGCACCTTGCCCGCAAAGCTCTGGCCGCGCAGTTCGTGCCGGGTTTCGACGACGGTGCCAGTGCGCGGGTCGATGCCGCCCCAGCCCGAGATGCGGTCGCGCGTGACCAGGGCTTCGCCCTCGGCCACACCGCCCACCACCTTGCGCCCGCGGATCACCAGGGTGTGTTCCATCACGATGCTGCTCATGCCTGGCCTCCGTTCCAGCGGCCGGTGCAGGCGGCGTCGATGCATTCCGCCGTGCTGCCGAACCAGGCCTGCACGCCCAGGATGGCGGGCAGGTAGTGCGCCTGCTTGGCCGAGTCCAGTGCCACGGTTTTTGTGCCCTTGGGCACAGCCCGGCTCATGGCCGAGCAGCTGTCCGTCATGAGGATGCCGCCCGCGTCCTCGATGATCCTGGTGTAGCCATTGCGATCGGCCAGGGACTTGATGGCGCGCGGCGTGAAGATCCACAGCGCGCAGTCGGGGTGCACCTTGCGGCCTTCGAGGAGCTGTGTGGCCTCCCAGATCTGCTCGATGGTGTAGTGGGGGCAGCCGAGCATCACGTATTGCACCTCGGCGTCCTTGCCGGTGGCGTTGATCTTTTCGTAGGTGGCGCGGCGCTCGGCCTCGCCATAGCGCAGCACCTGCACCGGCTTGCGGCCGCCCAGGGCCTGCTCCAGCGTCAAGGCCTCGGGCGTGACGCCGGCGATGTGGTACATCTCCACGCCGCCCGAGGACGACGCCGCCGCCCCGAAGTGCTTGAGCCGCGGCAGATTGGGCACGCGGCCGATGCCGCCCTTGCGGTGCACCACCGGCACGCGCTCCTGCACGTGCTCGCCGATGTAGTAGCCGAGCAGGCCCCAGTCCTGTACCGATTCCACGTCGATGTCCAGCTCCACCACATGGGTGGCGTGGCGGTTCTCGTCCAGGTGGTAGCCCCAATATGGAATGCGGCCCGTGAGCATGGCGGCGCCGGTGCTCTCGCGGCCTTCGGTGTTGGTGCGCGCGCCCAGCACCGAATTGCAATACACCACCGCCGAGGACTCCATCCACGCGCAGTGCTCGCCGCGCGTGGGAATGTTGCCCACCTGGTAAGGCGTGCAGGTGTTCATGATCTGCGCGCCCAGGCCGGCCGCGTGGCGCTCGCTCTGGTGGTAGAAGTTCACGATCTCCTCGGTCACGCCCATGCGCTCGGGCTGGCCGGGGTCGAAGCCCAGCTGCAGGTGGCTGGTGAAGACTTTGAACTTGGGGATCTTCACCGTCTCCTGGCTGTCCAGGCTGAATTCGGAGAACACGGCGTCCATGCCGCCACCCCGCGAAAACGCAAAGTCGCGCTGGAACGGCGTGGTGGAGGTGATGCTGGCGCAGACGTTTCGCGTCTCCACCAGGCGCTCGGCGCCGAGGGCTTCGCCGTAGCGCACCAGCAGGTCCATGGCCTTGTGCACGGCCGGCCCGTCGCGGCCGTCCAGCATGGCTTTTTCTTCATCGCTCAGGTACATGGCCTGTTGTCTCCGTTCTTTCTTCCGTTTGTGGGGGTGAACCCTGCCGAGCGCTAGCCCGGCGAGGGCGTCGGCACATGGCCGCCAATGTCGCGCGCAATGGATCGCGCGATGTGCTGCAGGCGCGGGGCCAGTTCGTTGCGCAGGCGCTCTTCGGTGAACACGAAGGCGGCGCCGCCGCCGTTCAAGGCCATCACCTCGCCATCGGGCCCGATCAGCGGCACCGACACCGAATTGATCTCGCGGTGGAATTCGCCCAGCGACAGGCAATAGCCCAGCCGGTGGGATTCGCCGATGGCGCGCAGCATGTTGGGCGCTATGGCGTCCCATTCGGGGCCGCGCAGCAGGCGCATGGAATCGATGAGCTGGTTGCGCTGCGCCTCGGGCAATGCCGACAGGTAGGCGCGGCCCAGGGCCGAGTTGGCCAGGGGCGCACGCGAGCCCACGTCCAGCCGCGCCGACAGCATCGACGAGCGCGGCCGGCAGGCCTCGATCAGCACCATCTCCATGCCGTCGCGGATCGCCAGGTACACCGAGGCGCCGACTTCTTCGGCCATCGCCTGCATGCTGGGGCGCGCGGCCGCGCGCACGTCCAGGCTGCCGAGGAACACGCGCGACAGCGACACCACGCCCGGGCCGAGCATGAAGCGGTCGGCCACCTGCGCGGCCTTGAGCATGCCCAGGGAGAGCAGCGTGGCGACCAGCCGGTTCACCGTGGGCCGGGGGATGCCGGTCATGCGGGCGATGTCGGCGTGGCCGAGCACCGGGCGGTCTTCGCTGAAGCAGCGCAGCACCGAAATGCCGCGCTCCAGCGCGCTCACGGTATCGGACCTGTCGCCGCGAGCGTCGGCAGCGTCGGCGGAGGACAGGGAGGCGTCGTTCTTTTCAGTGGACATGGATGAACCCTTTGCAAGACCCTGCAATGTAGAGGCTTGCGAAAGAGTGCCGTGCAGGGACATCGTGGTTCCGCCGCCCGTTACGCCACGGCCTGCGCAGCGGCTGGCTCCACAGCCTTTCGGGCCGCGCCGGGGCGCAGGTACACGCCTTGTGCCAGCAAGGCGGACTGCAGCGCGGCCACGTCCACCGCGCGCGGCTGAATGCCGCCTTGCGAGGCCAGCGCCGCAGCCACCCCCGCCGCCTGGCCGGTGATCCAGCATTGCGGGATCTCGCGCATGAAGCCGTGCGAGTTGCGGTCGCACGAGATGTGGCGCCCGCAGGCGAGCAGGCCGTCCAGCTGCTGGGGCACCAGTGCGCCGTAGGGAATGGAGATGTTGGGGAACTTGGGCGACACGGCGGGCGTCACGCCGATCTCGTCGGCCAGGGGCACGCCGTCGGGCCACTGGCTGCGCAGCACGGCGCCCACGCCGGTCAGGCGCCGCGCATGGCGCACGCCGATCTGGGGGGCGCTGAGCATCAGGAAGGCGTCTTCGAAGCCCGGTGCATGCGCGCGGAAGTAGTCCAGGTGCGCGGCCATGGCGCGGTGCGAGCGCACCTCCACGGCGGTCAGGTCGTCCACGTCCAGCGCCGAGTAGCCCGACTGGCGGGGTCCCATGAAGAGCGCCACATCGTTGCGCCAGGAGACGAAGGGGCGCTCGAACAGGCCCAGCTCCTCGCGGCCCCGTGCCATGAAGGCAGAGAACGCCTCGGGCTGGCCCGCCTTGAATTCGATCCAGCGGTTCATGTCCACGCCGCCAAACAGCCAGGAGGTGTTCATGCAGTGGTGCACGTCGGCCTCCTCGATGTCGTTCACGAACGCTGCTCCGGCCCGTGCGAACAGGTCGCCGTCGCCGGTGGCGTCCACCACCACGTCGGCCATGATGGCCATGCGGCCTTCCTTGCTCTCGAACACCACGCCCTTGACGGCGCCGTCCTGCACGATGGGGATGGCGGCCCACGAGTGGTAGATGAGCTTCACGTTGCGCTCGAGCACGATTTCCTGGCTCAGCAGCTTGAGCCGCTCGGGGTCCACCGTGGGCGACCAGGTGACCACGCCGTGGTAGGCGGCCGTGCGGTGCGACCAGTGGGCCGCCTTGTCCGTGTCTTGCGAGCCCCAGTCCTCGCGCGCCGGTCCTGCGATGGCATCGGCGGGCAGGCGGTCGAACAGCTCTTCGGCAAAGCCCCGGATCACGAGCTGGCCTTGCCAGTCAGTCATGCGGTCGATCCAGATCACCAGGCCACCCGTGGAAAGCCCCCCCAGGTGGTTGTAGCGCTCCAGCAGCGCCACGTCGGCACCCGCCCGCGCAGCGGCGGCGGCCGCCGCCGTGCCAGAGGGGCCGCCCCCCACCACCAGCACACCGCAGCGGTGGTACACGGGAATGTTCTTGCCAGGCTCTGCCCAACTGCCATGGTCGGGCCGCTTGGCGCGGCTGTCGCGGTCGAAGATGTCGGAGGTCAGGATGCGCTCGTCGGTGCGGACGACTGTTTTCATGAAGCGGTCTCAGGAAGTTGTTGGTTGAATTATGATTTCAATGTCCATTTTGTCAATTCAATATCGCATAAAGCACGGGTTTACCCGAAGTTGTATGGACTTTTTATGGATTGAAAGTTCAAAATAAGCAAAACAACCGCAAGGAGACAAGGATGAAAGATTTTTCCGGCACGCGCCGGGCGCTGGGCTTGGCGCTCGGCGCCGCTGCGTTGTGGGGCACCGCGCCTTCACTGGTTCAGGCGCAGGACTTTCCCGTTCGCGGCAAGTCCATCCGCATCGTGGTGGGGTTTACCGCCGGGGGTGGCACGGATGCGCAGGCGCGCATCGTGGCGCAGAAGCTGGGCGAGGTGCTGGGCACCAGCGTGATCGTGGACAACAAGCCGGGTGCCAGCACCATGATGGCGGCCTCCGAAGTCGCGCGCGCCCAGCCTGACGGATACACCATGCTGTATGCACCGTCCTCCACGATGGCGCAAAACCCGCACACCTTCAGCCAGGTGCCGTATGACCCGTTCAAGGATTTCACGCCCATCTCGATGGGCGGACGCGGGCCGCTGGTGCTGTCGGTGAGCACCACGGTGCCCGCGAACAATGTGAAGGAACTGGTGGCCTTCGTGAAGGCGAATGCGGGCAAGGTCAGCTACGCATCGTTTGGCGCGGGCACCTCTTCGCATATCTATGGCGAAGCGTTCGTCAAGAAGACCGGCACCGATGCTGTGCACATCCCCTACAAGGGCGGCTCCGATGCGGCCAAGGACCTGATCGCCGGACGGGTGCAGTACATGTTCGACTCAGCCTCCTCGGCCATCATCACGGCCGGCACAGGCAAGGTGAAAGTGCTGGCCGTGGCGGCCCAGGCGCGCATCCCTGCGCTGCCAGACGTGCCCACCTTTGCCGAGCAGGGTTTCGAGGGGCTGGACCTGCCCAGCTGGCTGGGCTTCTACGGGCCTGCCAACATGCCTGCCGCCGTGGTCGAGAAGCTGAACACCGCCCTGGCCAAGGTGCTGGCGATGCCCCAGGTCCAGGAGTTCTATCGCAACGGCGGCTACGAGGCGGGCAGCACCACGCCCCAGGAGTTCACCAAGATCACCCGCACCACCTATGACCAATGGGGCGCGATGGTGCAGCAAGTGGGGCTGGCCAAGCAATGACCGATCAGACCACCTTCACGCTGCGCCGCCGCCGGTTCAATGCGGGGCTGGCCCTGGCCGCTCTGGGCTCTGCGCTCCCGCCGTTGGGTGCGCGGGCCGCCGCGCCGTTTCCCGAAAAAGGCCGCACCATCCGCATCGTGCTGGGCTTGGCCGCTGGCGGCGCATCGGACGCGCAGGCGCGCTTCGTGGCCACCAAGCTCGGCGATGTGTTGCAGACGCCGGTGATCGTGGAAAACCGCCCGGGCGCCAGCTTCATCCTGGCCACGGAAGAGGTGATCCGCGCGGCGCCCGATGGGTACACCATCATGTACGCGCCCTCCTCCGTGGTGGCGCAGAACCCGCAGACGCTGGCCAATGTGCGCTACGACCCGTTCAAGGATCTCACGCCGCTTTCGCTGGGCGCGCGCGGACCCCTGGTGCTGACGGTGCACACCAGCGTGCCAGCCCGCACCGTGCAGGAACTGGTCGCCTACATCAAGGCCAACCCGGGCAAGACGGGCTATGCGTCGTTTGGCACGGGCACTTCGTCGCACATTTACGGCGAAGCCTTCGTGCGCCAGGCCGGGCTGGACGCGGTGCATGTGCCCTACAAGGGCGGCGCCGACGCCGCCAAGGACTTCCTGGCCGGGCGCGTGCAGTTCTACTTTGACGCGGCGCCCAACGCCATCCAGAACACGGCCACGGGCAAGGTCCGCATGCTGGCCGTGGCCGCGCCGCAGCGAAGCCCGATGCTGCCTGATGTGCCCACCATGGGCGAGCAGGGCGTGAGCGGGATCGACATGCCCAGCTGGCTGGGGTTCTACGGCCCTGCCAACATGCCCGCTCCGGTGGTCGAAAAGCTCAACGCCGCGCTGGTGCAGGTGCTGGCCATGCCGGCCACGCGCGACTTCTTCCGGCAAGGGGCGTACGAGGCCGAATCCTCCAGCCCCGCTGCGCTGGCGGCGCTGACACGCTCCACCTATGAGCAGTGGGGCAGCACCATCCGCAAGCTCGGCCTCACGAAGCAGTAGCCCCGCCTCGCCGGCCATAACCCCACGCCCCAGTCGGGTCCTGGGGATACTGTAAATTCATCCAGTGAATTTACAGTCCAAACTCGCCATCCTGGCCGACGCAGCCAAGTACGACGCCTCCTGCGCGTCAAGCGGCGCCGCGCCGCGCGATTCGGTGGGAGGGCGGGGCATGGGCTCCACCGAAGGCATGGGCATCTGCCACAGCTACGCGCCGGACGGGCGCTGCATCTCGCTGCTCAAGGTGTTGCTCACCAACTTCTGCCAGTACGACTGCCTGTACTGCGTGAACCGCGTGACCAGCAACGTGCCCCGCGCGCGCTTCACGGTGGATGAGGTGGTGCAGCTCACGCTCGATTTCTACCGCCGCAATTGCATTGAAGGGCTGTTCCTCTCCAGCGGCATCATCCAGAGCCCCGACTACACCATGGAGCAGGTCGTGGAGGTGGCCCGCGTGCTGCGCGAAGAGCACGACTTTCGCGGCTACATCCACCTCAAAACCATCCCCGACGCATCGCCCGAGCTGATGCAGCGCGCCGGCCGCTATGCCGACCGGCTGTCCATCAACATCGAACTGCCCACGGCCGAGGGCCTCACCGCCCTGGCGCCTGAGAAGGACAGCGCCGCCATCGACCGATCGATGGCCCGCATGGCCGTGCACATCGGCGAATCACGCGCCGCCCGCAAGGAACAAGCCGCGCAGGCCATCGTGTCCATGCCGCAATCGCGCACCACGCGCCGGGCCAGCGCGCCGCTGTTTGCGCCCGGCGGGCAAAGCACGCAGATGATCGTGGGAGCCGATGCGACGGACGACCGCACCATCCTCGCCACCAGCGCGCGGCTGTATGGCACGCACCGGCTGCGGCGGGTGTACTACTCGGCTTTCAGCCCCATTCCCGATGCGGCGCGCGCCCTGCCGCTGGCCGCGCCGCCCACCGTGCGCGAGCACCGGCTCTACCAGGCCGACTGGCTGATGCGCTTTTACGGATTTACCCACGACGAGATCGTGCCGCCCAGCCAAGGCAACCCAGGCAGCCAGGCCGGCATGCTGGCACTCGATGTGGACCCCAAGCTGGCCTGGGCGCTGGCACACCGCGAGCGCTTTCCCGTCAACCTCAACACCGCCCCCCGCGAGCTGCTGCTGCGCGTGCCCGGCTTTGGCGTGCAGACGGTGGACCGCCTGCTGGCCGCCCGCCGCGTGCGCCGCCTGCGGCATGCGGACCTGGCGCGGCTGCATGTGCCTTTGAAAAAAGTGCTGCCCTTTGTGGAGGCGGCCGACTACCGGCCGGGCCGCGCGCTGGAGGCGGTGGACCTGGCTGCACAGCTGGCGCCGCCGCCGGTGCAGCGCAGTTTGTTTTGAAGCGGGCATCCATGGCGCGCGACACCTGCTTCTCCACAGCCATTCGCCCTGAGCCTGTCGAAGGGCTGCACCACGGCCACATCCCGGCTTCGACAGGCTCAGCCCGAACGGGCGGGGAAGACGCGCAGGCGACGGAAGCCAGCGCCTCGCAACGCCACACCATCACGCTAGCCCATCCCACCGACTGGCATGGCTTTCGCACCGCCGCACGCGCCTTGGTGCAAGCCCATGTGCCGCCGCACGCCGTGGACTGGCGCTGCCAAGCCGATGCCGCTGAAGACCTGTTCGCACCCGAGCCTGCAGCCAGCAACACCTTGCCACCGCCTGCCCCCGGTGCGCTTACGCTGCGCGTGCCGCCCGACTTTGTGCGCCTGTGCGGGCAGCAACTCATCCTGCACCGCGACCCGGCCCGCTTCGCGCTGATGTACCGCCTGCTCTGGCGCATGGCGCAGGGGGGCTCTGAAGCCGAAGCCGCACGGCACGACCCGCTGGACGCCGACCGCCTGTTGGCCCACCACATGGCCCGCGCCGTAGCGCGCGACATGCACAAGATGCACGCCTTTGTGCGTTTTCGCCCGGTGGTCGAGCCCGATGGGCAAACCGTCCACATGGCCTGGTTCGAGCCCGACCACTACATCACCGTGGCCAACGCGGGCTTCTTCATCCGCCGCTTCACGCAGATGCGCTGGGCCATCCTCACGCCCGACGCCAGCGTGCGCTGGGACGGCCAGCAGCTGCACACCGGGCCCGGCGCGCAGCGCAGCGATGCCCCGCCGCCCGACGCGGGCGAGGCGCTGTGGCTCACCTACTACCGCCACATCTTCAACCCCGCGCGGCTCAAGATGGGCATGATGAAAAAGGAGATGCCCACGCGCTACTGGCACAACCTGCCCGAGGCCGCGCTCATCACCGAGCTGGCCCAGACCGCGCACGAGCGCAGCGCGCAGATGGTGGCGGCCGGGCCCACCACGCCGCGCAAGGCGATTGCGCCGCTGCGCCCAGACCGGTCCAGGGATCGAGGTTGAGCCGGGCGCGAATGGGGCTGTACTGGCATGCCCGGTCGGGCTGAGCCTGTCGAAGCCTTGCGTGGCGCTGCGGCAAGCCCCGCATGAGCGGTTCAAGCGGGCGGGTGCCGCCCCTCCACTCCCGCCGCCTGCCGCATCGCACTGAACTGCGGCGCAGGCTGCGCAGCCGTCCACCGCCAGGGCAGCGCCTGGGCGCGCCACACGCCAAAGAGCACCTGCAGCCGCAGCACACGCTGTGCGCCGGGCCAGGGCGCGCGGTCGGCCTCGTCCCAGAGCAGCTCTGCGCGCGCGGCCACGTGCAGCAAGCCGCCGTGGTCATAGTCCACCCACAGCAGCCCCGCCAGCGGGTGCAGCGCGAGGTTGCCCAGGGTGTTGAAAAACAGGTTGCCCGGGTAGTCGGGCAGCGACAGCACCACGCCTTGGGGCGTGTGCTCCACACGCACAAAGCCGGGCTCGCCGCCCCGGTGCGACACGTCCACCCCATCGCTGCGCTCGGCGCCCGGGCGCGGCGCCGAGGCGCTGGCAATGAACAGCGTGTCGCTGCGCGCCACCAGCGCCAGCGCCGCCGCATCCAGCTGCGGACCCAGAACCTGCGCGGGGGCGGGCGGTGCCACCACGGCGTGCAGCCCGGGCTCGCGCGCCTGGATGTACTTGGGGCAGTTGCCAAAGCTCTGCACCACATCCACCACCAGCCCCGTCGCGCCGAACGCGGCCACGCGCCCGTTCATGCGGTTGCGGCGGCGGGTGTGCGGCTCCAGGCCCAGCACGCCCAGCGGGGCGCCGGTGCCCTGCGCCGCCAGCGCGGCCAGCGCCGGGTCGGCCACCATGCACGCCCCGGGAGCCCCGGGTGCCACGGCAATCTGCATGCGGCGGGCATCGGGCGTGTGCACAAAGCCGGGTGGCCCGGCCACCATGGTGGCCCAGGGCTGGCCGTGGGCGTCGAGCGCGCCCAGCAGCAACGTCGGCAGCTTCTCGAACAGTTCGCGGTGCTGGTCGGGCATGTGGTTGCGCAGCACCTGGGGGCCGATGGCGGCCATGCGTTCGCGCACGCCAAGGCGCTCTTGCAGCGCCTGCTCGCCCGCGTGGAAGGCCAGGGCGGCCGTCGTCATGCGGCCTCCTGCGCGGGCGGCGCCAGCGTGTCGGCCAGCGGCACGTAGCCCGGCAGCGCCTGCAGCCGAGCCACCCAGGCGCCAATGCGCGGGTACTCCGCCATGGGCAGGCCCGCGATGTGGGCCTGCGAGGTGTAGCTGACCATGGCGATGTCGGCCAGGGTGGGCTCGGCGCCGCCCAGCAGCCAGGTGCGGCCCTGCAATTCGCCTTCCATGTAGTCGAGCAGGCGCTTGCCGGTGGCCAGGGCACCCTCGCGGTCGGCCACGGGCCGGCCGGCCAGCGTGGCATAGCGCGGTGTGGCCACGCCGGGCACCAGCAGGCCCGCGGCCAGGCTGAACCAGCGCTGCAGCCGGGCCTGGCCCGCGGGGCCCTGCGGCATCCAGGCGCTGCCGGGGGCGTAGCGCTGCACCAGGTACACCAGGATGCCGTTGCTGTCGCTCAGCACCGTGTCACCATCCACCAGCACCGGCACCTGGCCCAGCGGGTTCAACGCCAGGAACGAGGGAGTGCGGTGCTCGCCCTTGCGCAGGTCCAGGTTGACCCGTTCGCAAGGCAGGCCCAGCAGGGACAGCATCAGTTCCACCCGATGGCAGTGGCCGGAAACGGGCATGCGGTACAGCGTGAAGGCGTGGGCAGGTGTGGGCATGGAAGGCTTTCTGAAAAAGAAGTGGACAGTGCCGCGACCTTATCTATTGCGCGCCACGGCGTTAATAGCCATATTCCGCCTTTCAAAATTGCACGGATTGCAACAATGGACCACCTGGACAACCTCCGCAGCTTTGTGGCCGTGGCCGACGCGGGCGGCTTTGCGGCGGCGGCGCGGCGCCTGGGCTGCTCGGCGGCGGCCGTGACGCGCGCCATTGCGGCGCTGGAGGCGCGCCTGGGCGTGCTGCTGTTCCAGCGCAGCACGCGCCTGGTGCGGCTGACCGAGGCGGGCGAGCGCTTTCTGGCCGACTGCCGCCGCATCCTGAATGACCTGGCCGAGGCCGAGCTGGCCGCCAGCGGCGCGCAGGCCGAGGCGCAGGGCCTGCTGTCCATCACCGCGCCACAGATGTTCGGCACCGTGCACGTGGCGCCCATCGTGCAGAGCTTTGTGCAGGCCCAGCCGCGCGTGCAGGTGCGCACCCTCTTCGTCAACCGGCTGGTGCACCTGCTGGACGAGGGCATGGACGTGGCGATCCGCATCGCGCCACTGCCCGATTCGGGCCTCACCGCGCTGCAGGTGGGCGCGCTGCGGCGGCTGGTGGTGGCCTCGCCAGCGTACCTGGCGCAGCATGGCGAGCCCCGCCACCCCGGCGAGCTGACCGGACACCGCGCCATCGGCTTCGCGTTTGACGCGCGTGCGCCCTCGCCCTGGAAGTTCAAGGACGGGGCGCTGGGCCAGCCGCAGTTTGCATGGATCAGCAACAGCAACGAGGTCGACATCGCCGCCGCCGAAGCGGGCGTGGGCCTCACGCGCTGCCTGGCCTACCAGGCCGCCGCCAGCCTGCGCGCGGGGCGCCTGCGCGTGGTGCTGGCCAAGTACGAACTGCCGCCCGTGCCCGTGCACATCGTCTACCCGGCAGGGCGGCGTGCGCCCGCCAAGGTCCGGGCCTTTGTGGCGTTTGCGCGCGAGCAGCTGGCGCGCGAGCCTGTGCTGCAGGGCCGGGGTCTCGGGCCTGCGGCACGCAGCCGAAACATTGGATGAAAATGCCTTCCAACGCTTATCTGCAAAGCGCGACAAGCTATGTTATTAATAGCAATCTGCCAATCCCGGGAAGCGGCTGAAGGTTCTGCGCCGGGGCATGGCGCGGCCAGGGGCGTTGTGTTGGAATGGCGGATCCCCGGCCAGCGCGCCGGCATTTTGGTTTTTTCAGGAGACTGTGCCCATGAACGCCCGTGTTCCCACCCAAGTCCTGCAGCCGGCGCTGGCCCTTGAACGGGTGAGCCAGGCCTGGGACGACGACATCGTTCGCCAACTCACCGACTACATCGCCATCCCCGCCAAGTCGCCCATGTTCTCGCCCGACTGGGCCGAACAGGGCCTGCTGGACGCCGTGGTGCGCAACGCCGCCGCCTGGGTCGAATCGCAAAAGGTCGAAGGCCTGAAGCTCGAAGTCGTGCGCCTCGAAGGCCGCACGCCGGTGATGTTCTTCGAGATCGACGCGACCCAGCCCGGCGCCACCGACACCGTATTGATGTACGGCCATCTGGACAAGCAGCCCGAATTCAGCGGCTGGCGCAACGACCTCGGTCCCTGGACGCCCAAGTACGAAGACGGCAAGCTCTACGGCCGCGGCGGCGCCGACGACGGCTACGCGGTGTACGCCAGCATCGCCGCCGTGCAGGAACTCAAGCGCCAGGGCGTTGCGCACCCGCGCATCGTCGGCCTCATCGAAACCTGCGAAGAAAGCGGTTCGCGCGATCTGCTGCCCTACATCGATGCGCTGAAGCCCCGCATGGGCAACGTGGCGCTGGTGGTGTGCCTGGATTCGGGCGCGGGCAACTACGACCAGCTGTGGCTCACCACCAGCCTGCGCGGCATGGCCACGGGCACGCTCAAGGTCGAGATCCTGACCGAGGGCATCCACTCGGGCGACGCCTCGGGCCTGGTGCCCTCGTCGTTCCGCATCATGCGCCAGGTGCTGGACCGCCTGGAAGACAGCAAGACCGGCCGTCTGCTGCCGGAGAGCTTCCACTGCGAGGTGCCCGCCGACCGCCTGGCGCAAGCCCGCGCCACGGCCGCCATCCTGGGCGAAGAGGTGTACAAGCGCTTCCCCTGGGCGCACTACGACTGCGGCGGCGCCACCACCTTCGCGCTGCCTACCACCACCGACCCGGTCCAGGCGCTGCTCAAGCGCACCTGGGAACCCACGCTCAGCGTGACTGGCGCCGAAGGCTTCCCCGCGCTGCAGGACGCCGGTAACGTGCTGCGCCCCTACACCGCCTTCAAGCTCAGCCTGCGCCTGCCGCCCCTGGTGGACGCCGCCGCCGCTGTGCAGGAGCTCAAAGCCCTGCTCGAAGACAACGCGCCCTACCAGGCCAAGGTCACCTTCCAGGGCACGAGCGGCGCCACGGGCTGGAATGCGCCCAGCACCACGCCATGGTTCGAAGATGCGCTCAATGCCGCATCGCAGGCGCACTTCGGCGCGCCCTGTGGCCATATCGGCCAGGGAGGCACCATCCCGCTTATGAACATGCTGAGCGAAGGCTTTCCCACGGCGCAGATGATGGTCTGCGGCGTGCTGGGCCCCAAGAGCAACGCGCACGGCCCCAACGAGTTCCTGCACGTGCCGTATGCCAAGAAGCTCACCGCCGCCGTGGCGCAGGTGATTGCCGGCATGGCCCAGCACCAGGCCGCAGCGACCACCGCCGAGACTGCCTCCTGAGGACGCTGGCGGCCCGGCGCCGTTTGTTGGTAGGTGATTGGCAGCCTGCCGGGTATGCTGCGGATCATCCCCGCTGACAGCACCGCTGCCCATGACCGCCGACGAACTCGCCCCCTCCACCCTGACCACCTTCACCGCCAGCGATGGCGAGAACCTGGCCGTGCAGGACTGGCCCCTGCCCGAGGGCGAGCCCTGCCGGGGCACCGTGCTGCTGGTGCACGGCCTGGGCGAGCACGTGGGCCGCTACGACCACGTGGCGCGCCGGCTCAACGACTGGGGCTTTGCCGTGCGGGGCTATGACCAGTACGGCCATGGCGAATCCGGCGGTCCGCGGGGCGGGCTCACGTCGGACCAGCGCCTGCTGGACGACCTGGGCGACCTGGTGGATGCCACCCGCGCGCGCATGCCTGCCGGCCACCCGCTGGTCCTGCTGGGGCACAGCATGGGCGGCTTGGTGGCAGCACGCTTTGTGGCCCTGCACCTGCGGCCGGTGGATGCGCTGGTGCTCTCGTCGCCCGCACTGGACCCAGGCCTCAACGCCGTGCAAAAGCTGCTGGTGGCCACGCTGCCCCGCATCGCACCCAACTTGCGCGTGGGCAATGGGCTCGATGCGCAGTACCTCTCGCATGACCCTGCCGTGGCGGCGGCCTACCTGGCCGATCCGCTGTGCCACGACCGCATCAGCGCCCGCCTGGCCCGCTTCATCGCCGAGGGTGGCCCGGCCACCGTCGCCCGCGCCGCGCACTGGAGCGTGCCCACCTTGCTGATGTGGGCGGGCAGCGACCGGCTGGTCAACCCGGCGGGTAGCCGCGCGTTTGCCGCCGCTGCGCCCAAGGCACGGATGCACGCGCACTGCTTTGAGCCGCTGTACCACGAGCTGTTCAACGAAAGCCCGGAACTGGCCGGCCCGGTATTTGAAATGCTGCAGCGGTGGCTGATGCAACACTGCCCAGTGCGGGGCTGAAGCGCCCGGCCGCTACTTTCTTTCTTTGAACGAAATCTGGCCCCGGCGCTTATTCCGCAAGCGCCAGTAGCTACTCTTTTGATAGCAACTGGTTTGGCATCTTCGCGCTGAAAAAAAGCGTGAGGGCTGAGCCCCGCCGACAAGGCGGGTGCGGCCGGCCCTCCACCCGGGCCGCACCGGCGCCAAGCGCCGTCAGGCCTGCGCCGCCGCCCGACGGCGCTGCAGCGCCAGCCACATCAGGGCCACACCCGTCACCGCAATCGGCACCAGCGAGCCCGCGTTCAGCAGCGTCCAGCCCTGGGTGGTAACCAGTACGCCCGATGAAAACGCACTGAGCGCGAGCGTGGCATACACGCAGAAGTTGATGGCCGCCTGGGCGCGGTCCTTTTCCTCGGGCCGGTAGGCCGTGAGCGAGAGCGTGGTGGAGCCGGTGAACAGGAAGTTCCAGCCGACGCCCAGCAAGAAGAGCGCAATGCCGAAGTGGTGCAGCTCCACGCCCATCAGCGCCACCGCCACGCAGGCGAAGTTGAGCAGTACGCCCACGCCCATGATGGGCAGCACGCCAAAGCGCTTGATCAGGTGGCCGGTGACAAAGCCCGGCGCGAACATGCCGATCACGTGCCACTCCAGCACCAGGGCCGAGGCACTGAAGTCGAACCCGCAGACCTGCATGGCCAGCGGCGTGGCGGCCATCAGCAGGTTCATCACGCCGTAGCCCAGCGCCGCGCCCAGGATGGCTACGACAAAGGCAGGCTGGCGCATCAGCTCGCCCAGGGGCCGGCCGCGCGCCACCTCGCCCGCGGCGTTGAGTACGGGCGGCTGGGCTTCGAAGCGGATGGCGGCCATGCAGGCCATGCCCAGTAGCGCCACCGCCACCAGCGCGATGTAGGCGCCGGCAAACGGCACCGGGAAGAGCGTGCGCGTGGCGCTGGCGAGGTTGGGGCCCGCCACCGCGCCCAGCAGGCCGCCAGCCAGCACCAGCGACACGGCCTTTTCGCGGTAGTCGGGCGCCGACAGCTCGGCGGCGGCAAACCGGTACAGGCCGCCGTTGGCGCTGTAGTAGCCCGCCACCACGGTGGCCGCGCACAGCAGCCAGAAGTCGCCCCGGAAGGCCGCCCAGGCGCACAGCGCCGCCGAGCCCGCGCCCACGGCCAGCCCGATCTGGAACGACACCTTGCGCCCCCACAGCGTCTGCGAGCGCGCCACCAGCGGCGTGGCCAGCGCGCCACCCACCACGTAGCCCATCACGGGCAGCGTGGCCATCCAGCCGAACGGCGCCAGCTGCAGCCCCACGAGGCCGTTGATGGCGATGAAGACAACGTTGTTGGTGAGGAAGAGGCCCTGGCACAGGGCAAGCAACCACAGGTTTCTGTTCACGGCAGGGCAGCTCCAAGGGGACCGAAGGACCGGGCGCGCGGGGCGTGCCGGCAGTGGGGAAAAGCAAGGCCGGATGCGCGACATCAAAAGCCGACTGCTTTGCTCTGGAATTATGCAGCGCGGTTGATGAAGATCAGCGGGGGCGCGCGGCCACGTCATTAAGGTCGCGTCCAATGCCTGGCCCCGCATTCCGGGGGCCGGCCTTGGACGCCCAAAAAATGCACACCCCGACCCCTGCCGAGGCGCCATCCGCCGCCGCCAACACCACCACGCTCGAACTCGTCTGCCCCGCCGGCAGCCTGCCCGCCCTGAAAGCCGCCGTGGACCATGGCGCGAGCTGCGTCTACCTGGGCCTGCGCGACGCCACCAACGCCCGCAACTTTGCGGGCCTGAATTTCGACGAGGCCGCCATTGCCAGCGGCATTGCCTACGCGCACCAGCGCGGCTGCAAGGTGTTCCTGGCGCTCAACACCTATCCGCAGGCGGGCAACCCCGGGCCGTGGCGCAGCGCGCTGGACAAGGCCGCCGCGCTGGGCGTGGACGCCGTGATCCTGGCCGACCCCGGCCTCATGCAATACGCCGTGCAGCACCATCCGCGGCTGCGGCTGCACCTGTCGGTGCAGGGCTCGGCCACGAACCACGAGGCCATCAACTTCTATCGCGAGCAGTTTGGCATCGTGCGCGCCGTGCTGCCGCGCGTGCTGTCGCTGGAGCAGGTGCGGCAGGTCATCGACCGCACGCCCGTGGAGATCGAGGTCTTCGGCTTCGGCAGCCTGTGCGTGATGGTGGAGGGCCGTTGCGCGCTGTCCTCATACGCCACGGGCGAATCGCCCAACACCCACGGCGTGTGCTCGCCCGCCAAGGCCGTGCGCTGGCAAGAGACGCCCCGCGGCCTGGAGTCACGCCTGAACGGCATCCTCATCGACCGCTACGCACCCGGCGAGAACGCGGGCTACCCCACGCTGTGCAAGGGCCGTTTCGACGTGGGCGACGACGAGAACTACTACGCCATCGAGGAGCCCACCAGCCTCAATACCCTGGAGCTGCTGCCCCAGCTGCTGAAGATGGGCGTGCGCGCCATCAAGATTGAAGGCCGCCAGCGCAGCCCCGCGTATGTGGCGCAGGTCACGCAGGTGTGGCGCGAGGCCATCGACCAGTGCCTGGCCAGCCCGCACCGCTTTGCGCCCAAGACGCACTGGATGGCGCGGCTGGACCAGGTGGCGGAGGGGCAACAGCACACGCTGGGGGCTTACCACCGCCCTTGGAAGTGATGTGCCATCCCCCTGAGCCGCTGCGCGGCTTGGCGGCCCTTGCGCGGCGGTCGCTGACCTGGTCCGCGCCCGGTTCAGGCCAAGCGCCCCGCTCAACGCCCGGGATTCCGCAATGCAACCCCAAACCCGCACCATGAAACTCTCCCTCGGCCCCCTGCTGTACTACTGGCCCCGCAACACCGTTTTTGCCTTCTACGAAGCCATGGCGGCCACACCGGTCGACGTGGTCTACCTGGGCGAGACCGTGTGCTCGCGCCGGCATGAGCTGCGGCTGGCCGACTGGCTGGCGCTGGCCGGCATGCTGCACGACGCGGGCAAGGAGGTGGTGCTCAGCACGCAGGTGCTGATCGAGTCCACGGCCGAGGTGGGCACGCTGCACAAGCTCACGGCGCAAGCCGAGTTCGCAGTGGAGGCCAACGACATGGGTGCGGTGCACTGCCTCACGCGCCAGGGCGAGGGGCGCAGGCCATTTGTCGCCGGGCCGCACCTGAACCTGTACAACGCCGACGCGCTGCGCTGGATGGCCGGCCTGGGCGCGCACCGCTGGGTGATGCCGCTGGAGATGTCGCAGCAGGCGCTGGCCGCCGTGCTGGCCGAGCGGCCGCAGGACCTGGAGACCGAAGTCTTCGCCTACGGCCGCATGCCGCTGGCGCACTCGGCACGGTGCTTCACGGCGCGCCACCGCAACCTGCCCAAGGACGACTGCCAGTTCAGCTGCCTGCAGCACCCCGACGGCCTGGCTTTGCGCACGCGCGAAGCCGAAGGGTTCCTGGTGCTCAACGGCACGCAGACCCTGTCGGCCCGCGTGTACAACCTGGCGAGCGAAGTGCCGGCCATGCGCGCGCTGGGCGTGGATGTGCTGCGGCTGAGCCCGCAGTCCGAGCACATGCACGACATCATTGCCGCCTTCGACGAAGCCCGCCGCGCGCCGCAACCCGGCGGCAGCGACGCGGTGGAGCGCCTGCAGGCCTTCATGCCCGACGCACCCTGCAACGGCTACTGGAGGGGCCGGCCCGGGCTGGAGCAGGTGCCTGCCACCGCCGGCCCCGTGACCGCCACCACACGCGCCACGACACCCGCGTAAACGGGCCGTGCCCACCGCCCCGCCCACACATCCGCCCACCTCCCGTTGGCCCGCCCACCAGCCCTCGCGCCAGCGTCCAACCCATCTGCCGCCATGAACCTGTCGTCCCCTGCCGCTCCACCGAATCCCCTGCAGCTGCCCGCGCCCGTGGGCGCCCTGCTGTCGCGCCTGCCGGCCTATCCCGGCTCAATGCTGCTGGTGGCCGCGCTCAACCTGGCGCTGGCGCGCCACCTGCCCGCCGACGTGGGCCGCCTGCTGCAGCACAAGCGCATGCGCGTGCAAGTGCGCGATGCGCGCGTCGCGTTTGACTTTGCCTGGAACGGCCAGCGCTTTGTGCCGCACACGCCCCCGCTGGCGCCCGCCGTGGCCGACGTGACGCTGAGCGCCACCGCGCACGACTTCCTGCTGCTCGCGCAGCGCCAGCAGGACCCGGACACGCTGTTCTTCAGCCGCCGCCTGTCCATGGAAGGCGACACGGAACTCGGCCTGGTGGTGAAGAACGCGCTCGATGCCATCGAGCTGCCGGTGCTCGACCCGCGGCAGTGGAAGCACGCACTGGCTCCGCGCACGGTGCTGGGCCACCTGCGCCAGCGCCTGGAGGCTGCCGCGCCCCGTCGCCCCCACGAAGGATGAATCCCATGCCCGCCGATCCAAACCATCCCCTCGTGTATTCCTGCTCGGGCTGCTCCAGCGCCGCGCAGCTGGCCAACCACGTCGCGCTGCAGCTGGACCGGCGCGGCGTGGCCGAGATGTCGTGCATTGCCGGCGTGGGCGGCGATGTGCCGCACCTCATGAAGACGGTGCGCTCGGGCCGCCCCATCATCGCGCTGGACGGCTGCCCGCTGGTGTGCGTGAAGAGCACGCTCGCGCGCCACGGCATCGCCGCCGACCGGCACTACCAGCTGCAGCAGTACGGCGTGAAGAAGCGCGCGCACGAAGACTTCGACCCCTTGCAGGCCGCCCTGGTGCTGGAACAGGTGGAGGCTGACCAGCTGGCGCAGCCGCTGACACGCCCCGCGCACCAGCCTTCGGCCGAGGAGCCCTCGCATGGCTGACGCACCCCGCACCCGCCGCGTGATCGTGGCCATCTCGGGCGCCAGCGGCGCGGTGTATGGCGCGCGCCTGCTCCAGGTGCTGCAGGGCCAGCCGGGGGTGGAAACGCACCTCGTCGTGTCGGACGCAGGCTGGCGCAACCTGCAGCACGAGCTGGACATGGACCGCCCCGCGGTGGAAGCGCTGGCACACCGCGTGCACGACGCGGCCAACGTGGGCGCGGCCATTGCCAGCGGTTCGTTCCAGTGCCACGCGATGGTGGTGGCGCCGTGCTCCATGCGCACGCTGGCTGCCATTGCGCATGGCCTGGCCGACAACCTGCTCACCCGCGCGGCCGATGTGGCGCTCAAGGAGCGCCGTCGCCTGGTGCTGATGGTGCGCGAGTCGCCCCTGCACCTCACCCACCTGCGCAACATGGTGGCGGTGACGGAGATGGGCGGCATCGTCTGCCCGCCGCTGCCCGCGTTCTACCTGCGCCCCACCAGCGTGGGCGACATCGTGGACTACAGCGTGGCCCGCGTGCTCGACCTCATCGACCTGCCGCACGACCTGGCGCCGCGCTGGGAGGGGCTGGACATGCCCGGCGCGCAAATTGCTCCTTGATTTATAGCAGCTTGCGCTTATCAGATAAGCGCTGGAGGCCGATTTTACTCAAATCTGCTCGTCCCGGCACCGCTGTAAGCCATCGGCTGGCCACGCCCATCCCCACCCCCACCCGTTCGGGCGGAGCCTGTCGAAGCCAGGGCGCTCAGCGCAACCCCCCTTTTTGGGACCTTCCATGCCCTACACCGACCTGCGCGACTTCATCACCCAGCTCGAAGCCACGGGGGACCTGCGCCGCGTGCACGAACCCGTTTCGCCCCACCTGGAGATGACCGCGCTGAGCGACCGCGTGCTGCACGCAGGCGGCCCTGCGCTGCTGTTCACCCAGCCCACCGGCCACCGCACGCCCGTGCTCACCAACCTGTTTGGCACGCCGGCCCGCGTGGCCCGCGCCATGGGCGTGCCCGACCTCTGCGGCGTGCGCACCCTGGGCGAGGTGCTGGCCATGCTCAAGGAACCCGAGGCACCCAAGGGTTTCAAGGACATGCTCGCCATGGGGCAGCTGCTCAAGACCCTGTGGAACATGGCACCGCACACCGTGGGCCGGGGCGCCCCGTGCCAGCAGGAGGTGTGGGAGGGGCCGGACGTGGACCTCTCGCGATTGCCCGTGCAGCACTGCTGGCCCGGCGATGTGGCCCCGCTCATCACCTGGGGCCTGACCATCACGCGCGGCCCGCGCAAGGCCCGGCAGAACCTGGGCATCTACCGACAGCAGGTGCTCTCGCGCAACCAGGTCATCGTGCGGTGGCTGGCCCACCGGGGCGGCGCGCTGGACTTTGCCGACCACTGCGCCGCCCATCCCGGCCAGCCCTACCCCGTGGCCGTGGCGCTGGGGGCCGACCCGGCCACGCTGCTGGGCGCCGTGACGCCCGTGCCCGATGCATTGAGCGAGTACCAGTTCGCGGGCCTGCTGCGCGGCGCGCGCACCGAAGTCACTGCTGCTTTAGGCGTGCCGCTGCAAGTGCCGGCCACCGCCGAGATCGTGCTCGAAGGCCACATCCAGCCCGACGCCCAGCACCCCAGCGGCTGGCAGCACGCGCTGGAAGGGCCCTACGGCGACCACACGGGCTACTACAACGAATGCGCCGAGTTCCCCGTGCTCACCGTGGACCGCATCACGATGCGCCGGGATCCGACCTACCACAGCACCTACACCGGCAAACCGCCCGACGAGCCCGCCGTGCTCGGCCTGGCGATGAACGAGCTGTTCATCCCGCTCTTGCAAAAGCAGTTTCCCGAGATCGTGGACTTCTACCTGCCGCCCGAAGGCTGCAGCTATCGCATGGCGGTGGTCAGCATCAAGAAGGCCTACGCCGGCCACGCGCGCCGCGTGATGATGGGCGTGTGGAGCCACCTGCGCCAGTTCATGTACACCAAGTTCATCGTGGTGGTGGACGACGACGTGGACGTGCGCGACTGGAAGGACGTGGTCTGGGCCATCACCACCCGCATGGACCCGGCGCGCGACACGCTGATGGTGGAGCACACGCCCATCGACTACCTGGACTTTGCCTCGCCCGTGAGCGGCCTGGGCAGCAAGATGGGCATGGACGCCACCCACAAATGGCCGGGCGAGACGCAGCGCGAATGGGGGCGGCCGATGCGCATGGACGAGGCGGCCGCTGCGCGCGCAGAGCAGCTGATGGCGGCGCTGGGGCTGTAGAAAGGCGCCGCATCCGTGCGCGCGCGGATGGAGGATGGATTCAGCCGCTTTGGATTTGAAACACAACCGTTCGGGCTGAGCCTGTCGAAGCTCCACGCCGCGCTTCAACAAGCTCGGCGTGAACGGTTCGGGGGGCTCAGCCCGAGTCAGTAGCCCGGCTTGGCGCGGCGCGGCGTTCCCGTTTCAGACTTCACACCTGTCTCTGCCGTCGCCACCGTTGCCACCGCCACGCCCTGCGGTGCGTCGGCAAACCCCCGGCTCAGGTAGCGCGAGCCTCGCAGCCCGAACCGCCAGGGCACATCCACCGCCTTGCTGATGCCGATGCGCGGGCCGGCCACCACGTCGATGGCCTGTGCGTCCGCAGCCGGGGCGCCGGCCGATTCCAGCAGCGCGAACGGGGGCAGATCCAGCGGCCGCCCGTTGAAGCTGGCATCGATGCCCAGCGCCTGCGCCAGCCGCCCCGGCCCGGCGCACAGCAGGCGCAGGTCCTGCAGCCCCCGCCGCGCGCGCATGGCGTCGATGCCGTGCGTGGGCTCCAGCGCCCGCAGCAGCACGCCCGCGCCGTGGCCCGCTTCACGGCACACTGTGTTGATGCACCAGTGCAGGCCATAGGACCGGTAGACATACGCGCAGCCCGGCGGGCCGAACATGGCGGCGTTGCGCGCCGTCGGCCCGCCAAAGGTGTGCGAGGCCGGGTCCGTCTGGTCGTACGCCTCGGTCTCGACGATGCGCCCGCCCACCCCGTCCACCAGCAGCGTCACGCCGATGAGGCGGCGCGCCACCTCATGGGCGGGGGCGGAGAAGTCGATCGAGGCCAGGGTCAAGGGTGAGGTCAACGATGGACAAGGCGCAGGCGGGGCGGTGGCGCGCGTAGGGCACATGCGGGCAATGGTAGGCGCGGCGCGAAGCCGGTGGCCCGGATGTGCGGCGCATTGTCTTGTGCTCTGCGGCCTACGCCGGCACTCTGCGGCACAATCGCGCGCTTTTCCCGTGCCGCAGCCTGCCCGTTGTGCCACAGCGCGATACACCATGACCCAGCCCGCCGACCAGCTCTCAGTCCACATCCGCCCCTTTCGCCCCGGTGACGAGGCGGCGCTGCGCGCGGTGTTCCATGCGTCCGTCCACGGCCTGGCATCGACGCACTACAGCCCCACGCAGCTGCAGGCGTGGGCGCCCCTGGAGCACGATCCCGCCCAGTGGGCCGAGCGCCTGCAGGCGAACCAGCCATTCATTGCGCAAGTCGACTGCGCCGCCACCCCCGCCATCGCGGGGTTTGCCGACCTGCAGCCCACGGGGTACATCGACATGTTCTTTGTCTCCCCGGCATACGCGCGCCGCGGCGTGGGCCGTGCGCTCATGGCGCACATCCATGACTGGGCAGCCGAGCATGGCATCGTCCAGCTGCAGGCCGATGTGAGCCTGGCAGCGGAACCCTTCTTTGCAGCCAGCGGCTTCACCGTGCAGGCGCGCCAGCAGGTTGCGCGCCAGGGCGTCGTGCTGCACAACGCACGCATGGCGAAAGCGCTGGGCAGCACGCTGTAGCTCTTTTTTTGATAGCTTCTTGCGCCAGCCCCACAAGCGCTCCAGGCCATTTTGATAGGAAGATCGGCTGCCGCACTGCCACGCACCGCGCCAGTGGCTTACAGTAGCCGCCCCACTGCACGTCCCGCGCGCGCCACCGCAACACCCAAGGCGACCTCCCATGACCAAAGACCTGGCCCGACTGAACGAACTCAAACCCATGGCGCTGTGCGAGCCCTGCCAGGGCATCCAGCGCAACTGGCGCAAGGCCCCCGGCCATGCCGAGCTGGTGCAGCGCGGCAACCGAAAGGAAGACCGCGATGGCGGCCCCGTCACCATCACCCGCTACGTGTGCGATCGCTGCGGCACGGCCTGGGAGTATGAGAACGACAAGAACAACCAGAAGGCGGGCTGGTCTGTGGTGGGCCGCTAAGCTACCCGCTTTCCTTCCCGGTAGCGGTGGCGGTGGCGGCCAGCACCATGGCCGCCAGCACGCAACCGAGCCCCGCCCACTGCCACGCGCGCACCGACTCGCCCAGCAGGCCCACCGAGAGCGCCAGGGCCGACACCGGCAGCCACACGGTGGCCAGCGAGGCGCGCACGCCGCTGGTGCGCGCACTGCCGGCGTACCACAGCAAGAACCCGCCGACGGTGGGCACCCAGGCGTAATACACGACCCCGAGGAGCGCGGGTGCGGTCAGCGCCGATGTACCGTTGCCCCGCACCGCCAGCCACGCGGCGGGCAACAGCGACAACAGCAGGCCGCCAGCCGACATCAGCGTGGACAGGGCCAGCGCCGGAATGGGCCGCGACAGGCGCTTGTTGGCCAGGATGAACACCGCCTCGCACACCACGGCCGCCAGCACGAGCGCGATGCCTGCGAGCCGCTGGACGCCCGCGGCACCGCCAGCGCCCGCATCCGCACCGGGCGTGAAGGCCACGGCCATCACACCCAGCGTGGCCAGCACAATCGCCACCACCAGGCGCAAGCCCGGCCGCTCGCCCAGCAGCAGCGCCGAGAACAGGGCCGCGGCGGCAGGCAGGGTGCCGGCCACGATGCCCGCGTCGGACGCACTGGCCAGCGTCACGCCCAGGATGAGCAGCACGGAGTAGCCCACACTGCCCGCCGCCGCCTGCACCAGCAGCAGCACCGCATCGCGTCGATCCACGCGGGGCAGGCGCTGCCCCCGCCAGCGCATCAGCCCAAAGAACAGGGGCAGCGCCAGCGCATGCCGCAGCACCGTGGCGAGAAAGGGCTCGATATCCTCCCCGATGACCTTGCTGGCCACCACCGTGCTGCCCACGAGCACCATGGCCAGGCTGCACAGCAGCTGGCCCTTGAACGAATCCGACATTGCAAACCACCTCGCCAACGTGATGAATCGGCGGGAGTTTCGGCGTGGCGGAGCTTGGGGTCTTGAACGTTATTGCGCAGCGACAGAGGTAGCCTGGGTGGCCTTCTGCCACGCGCCCGGCGTGAAGCCAAACTGCCGCGCAAAGATGCGCGTCATGTGGCTCTGGTCGGCAAAGCCGCTGGCCGCCGCGGCATCGGCCAGGCTTGCGCCGTGGCGTATCAGGTGGCGGCTGCGCTCGGCGCGCTGCTGCAGCAGCCACGCGTGTGGCGGCAGGCCGTAGGCGTCGGCAAAGCGGCGCAGCAACTGGTAGCGGCTCAGGCCTACGCCTGCGGCCATCTGTGCGAGCGTGGGTGGATCCAGCGGCGCATCGGCCAGCCATTCGCGCACCTGGCGAAGCTGCCGCATCTGGCGCAGCTGGCTCGACGGCGCCGGCCCGCGCGCAGCGACGTCCCGTGAAAGGGCTGGTGTACTGGCGTGACGCTGCAGCAGCAGGGCGGTGACCTGGGCCAACGATTCCTCGCACGCCAGTTCGTCTGCGGCAGCAGCCCCGCGGGGGCGATGGGTGCTCCAGCAGGCGATGCGGTCCAGCAGGGTGGCCAGCACCTGCGCCAGAGCGGCATCCTGGATGACGGGGCGGACCAGATCGACGCCAGCCGCGCAGGCGTCGGGCTCGCCCTGTGGCTGCAGCACCTCTGGTTCGATGTACACCATGCGCCACCGGCGCGTGTCCACGCCCAGGGGTTGCCCGTCATGGACCTCGCCCGGGTTCGTGGTGATCAGGTCGCCCGCAAAGGCCTCCACGGGCCCGCGCCCGCTGGCCGATCGCTGCGCCCCCTGGACCAGCAGGCCCAGCCCATACACCGCGTGCCAGTGTTTACCGAAATGGCGGGAACTTTCGATGTGCGTGCAGTACACACCCTTCCAGGGCGATCCGAAGACCTCCGAGCGATGGTGGGGAACAGGCGCCATGGCCGCGATTATTGCGGACCGCGGCACGAGGGACGCTCTGCACGAATCGTCGCGCCATGTGCGTCTGCGGTCTCGGGCGGTCTGCTGCGCAAGCAAAACCTAGCAATAGCTTCGGCTATTGCTGCGTTGCTTGAGGGTGTTCGCGCCCGGGACGGTGTCCCGATGCGCAGCGCACACTTAGCGTTCGGGTCTTGCAAAGCATCCCAAGGAGCCACCGATGAACTCAGCCACTTCGTCCACCTCACTTGCTGCGAACACGCCGCGCAGGGCTTTCATGCAGCGCGCAGCAGCCTGCACCGTGGCGCTGGTGGCCGGAGTGCTAGCCGCCCCTCGCGTGCAGGCACAGCCCAGCTATACCGTATCGCTCGCGCAATTGCATGAGGTGGTGGCGCAGAAGTTTCCGCGCAGCGTTCCCGTGCAGGGCCTGATCGACCTGACCCTGCAGGCGCCGCAGCTGCGGCTGGTGCCCGCCGCGAACCGGCTGGGCGCGCTCATGGCCGTCAACGCCGCCGGACCGGCGCTGCGCCGCAGCCATGCCGGCAGCTTCGACGTGGAGTTTGCGTTGCGCTACGAACCCAGCGACCGCACGCTGCGTGCGCATCAGATCCAGCTCGGACGGCTGGATTTCCCCAGCCTGAAGCCTTCGGTGACCGAGCTGCTCAACGCCTACGGCCCGGCGCTGGCCGCGCAGTCGCTGGGGGAGGTCACCCTGCACCAGCTGCGCCCGCAGGACACGGCCCTGTTCGACGCAATGGGCCTGCAGCCCGGGCCCATCACCGTCACGGACAAGGGGCTGGTGGTGGGCTTCGTGCAAAAACCGCCTCAGTGAGAGGCAGAGCCCCGCTCAGTTCGGGGCTGTGCTGGCTTCTTTCATCGTCAACGGCACGCGGTCACCCGCCACGCGTTGCTGCGCTGCCGGGAACACATGCTGGCGGATCAGTTGCAGTGCATGGCCGCGCTGGTTGCTTTCGACCGAGGCGGTGGACGTGGCGGCCACCACCAGGTTCAACGCTGGATGGACCCAGATGAACTGGCCGCCCCAACCGTTGGCCATGAAGGTGGGCCGCGGTGCCGGCCCGGGCACTACCCACCACAAATATCCATACGACAGCCCCACCGGCCGGCCGCCCGCGTTCTGCGCGCGGGTGGACGCGGCCACATAGTCCGCTGGAACCACCTGCCGCCCGCTCCAGACACCCTGGTCCAGATACAGCTGGCCGAGCTTGGCCATGTCGGCCGTGCGCAGGGCCAGGCCGCGATCGTACGAAGGGTTCTCCATCGCCAGCGGCTCCACCAGATGCTGGCGCGCATAGTCCGCCACAGGCTGGCCCGTGGCTTTTTGCAGGATGGCCATGAGCATCGGCACCACCGAGTTATCGTACGCAAAGGCCTGGCCGGGTTCGTGGGCCAAGGGGCGGGCCCAGGCGTCGCGCGGGCTGAGGGGGCGCGCCGTTCCAGCGGGATCGTCGATGGCAAAGCCGCTGGTCATGGTGAGCAGATGGCGCAGTGTCATGCGGGCGGCGCGCGGGTCGCTGTTGGCCGCCTGCCATTCAGGCATGAGTTCGACAACCGGCTGGTCCACGCCCGCAATGTGCTTTTGTGCGATGGCCGTTCCGATGAGCACGGACACCGCAGTTTTGGCAACCGACTGCGTGTCGTGCAGCCGGCCCGGGTTCCCGTCGCGGTAGAAGCTGTAGACCACACGGCCGCCAAGCATCACCACGGCGCTCTGCACGTCGGTGAGCTGAGCCGCCAGCACGGCATCCAGCCGCTGGAATGACACCGCATCCAGCGCCTGTTCTGCCTGCGGCGCGCGCACCGCTGCGGGGGCGGACTGTGCCTGGGCGGGCGCAGCCATGGCGCCGAGGAAGAGGCAGGCCGCGAGGCCCAGGCTCCGAAAATGCGTCATCGTGTCTCCTGTTGTTCTTGGTGGGCGGCTCCAGCCCGGCCCCGGCAGTTTTCATGGAGCCGGCCTGATCCGTGCCGGACCGCGCGCCGCAGTGTAGGAGCAGGGCGTGGCATCGCTGCGGTGCATAAGCGAATCAGCGGCGGGATGAGCAGGGCTGCTGCCCCAGCACTGTGCCCCGTCCAGACCTGGAGGGGCGGGTACCTGTCAGCGCCGGATCCGGGCGACGGCTGCACCCTGGTTTCCCACACCGCCATGCGCCCCCGTCTGGCAGGGCTGCCCCGCGCGCGTGGACATGCTCGGCCCATGACGCAGCAGCCCCACGCGCACCGCCCCGAATCCCTGAGCGACATTCTGGACCGCTTCGAGGAACTGGCCCGGCAGGACAGCCGGGTGGTGGTGGCCGACATGGTCGATGCCGTCGGCTCGCGCAGCTACGGACCCTTTCTGATCGTGCCCGCTCTGATCGAGCTCTCGCCCGTCGGCGGGGTGCCGGGCGTTCCCACGGCCCTGGCCGCGCTGGTGGCGTTGTTTGCGCTGCAAATGCTGCTGGGTCGCAGGCACCTCTGGATTCCTGCATGGCTTGCACGGCGCGGGCTCGGTGCCCGACGCCTCACGCGGCTGGTGTCAGCGGTGCGGCCGATGGCGCAGCGCATGGACCGGTGGTTTCATGGCCGCCTGCGCGCGCTGACCTCGGGGGTGGGCATGCGCGTGGCCGCCCTGGCCTGCATCGGCCTGGCGCTGCTGGTGCCGCCGCTGGAGCTGTTCCCCTTTGCCAGCTCCGCGCCCATGGGGGCGATCGCGCTGATCGGCCTGGCGTTGCTGGTGCGCGATGGTGCGCTCATGGTGGTGGCCTCGCTGCTTGCGTGCGGCGCCGTTTGGGTGCTGGTGTCGCTCGTGCTCTGAGAGCCTGTTCACCACCTCGCAGGGGTCGCGCGGCGGTCAACGGAATCACGGCCGGCCGCCAACGCTGCGAGGGACGCGTCGGCGGAGCTGCACAGCGGCCCTTGCCAGCTCCCGAGGCGCCAGGGTGTACGCCGGGTTGTTGGCCACCATCTCCACCGCCAGGTCAATGAAGGCCCGCGCCCGGGCCGGCAGCGCCGCGCGGCTGCCGTAGTAGACGAACAAGCCCAGGTGCTCGGCCACATGCTCGGTGAGCAGCGGCACCAGCTGGCCGCTGCGCACCAACGGAGCGGCGGTGGTGCCCACCAGCTGCCCGATGGCATGCCCACCCAGCACCGCGCGCGCCTCGGCTTCCACGTCGTTGGTGCAGAAATGCGCGGGTACCGCGTGGGCCACGATCTCCTCGCCCACACGGAACTCCCAGGGCATGGGTTTGCCAGTGGACGGGTGGCGAAAGCCGCTGCAGCGGTGGTGCGCCAGGTCTTCGATGCGCGCTGGCATGCCGTGCCGCGCGATATAGGCCGGGGCAGCGCACACCACCAGCTGGAGCGTGAGCAAGCGCCGCGCCACCACGCCGCCTTCCGGCGGATGGCCGGAGCGGAAACCCACGTCCACCCGGTCCTCGACCCAGTTGCCAATGCGGTCATCAAGCTGCACATCGGGCTCCACCAGCGGGTGGCGGCGGCAAAACGCATCCAGCACGGGCCAGACCACCTCCAGCAGGATGGAGCGGGGCGCCACGATGCGCAGCGGCCCGGCCATTGCTTCGCGGCCGCGCCGGGCGCCCTGCACGGCGCGCTGCAGCGTGGCCAAGCCAGGCTGGGCCTCGGCCAGGAACTGCCGCCCCTCCTCCGTGAGGCCCAGGCTGCGCGTGGTGCGGTGAAACAGCCGCACCCCCAGGTGCGCTTCGAGCTGCACCAGCAGCTGGCTGGAAGCCTGGGGCGTGATGCCCTGCGCAGCCGCCGCCTGGCGCAGGCTCCCCAACTCGGCCGCTTTCACAAAGTTGGCGATCGCGCGCAGTTCATTGATGGCCATGGACGCGACTGGTTGATTGACAAGTTTTACTTGCGAATGAATCCCGGAATTATGGGCTAGTGCGATGCCAATACGGTGCCTACATTTCACGCCGTGGGCAACTCCAGGACTTCTGCAGTGCCCCGCCCGCCCGGCGCTCGAAATCAACTCAAGGATTCAACATGACCTTCTCATCCATGCCTTCTCCCACACCCAAAAACACTTCGGCCGCAACCCCTTCGCCCACGTCCCGGCGGCGCACGTGGCTGATCACCGGCGCGTCGCGCGGCATCGGCGCCTGTATCGTCGAGGCAGCGCTGGCGCAGGGCGACGCCGTCATCGCCACCGCGCGCGACGTCGCAGCGATCCGCCAGCGCTTTGGCGAGCGCGATGCGCTGCTGCCCTTGGCGCTGGACGTGACCGACGAGCCCCGGGCGCGCCACGTGGCGACCGCTGCGCTGGAACGTTTTGGCCGCATCGATGTGCTGGTCAACAACGCCGGCTATGGCCTGCTGGGCGCGGTGGAAGAAGCCACAGCCGACGAAGTGCGCAGGCTCTACGACACCAACGTGTTCGGCCTGCTGAACGTCACCCGGGCCGTGCTGCCCGCCATGCGCGCGCAAAGGGCGGGCCACGTGATCAACATCTCGTCGCTGGGCGGCGTCCAATCGGCGGCGGGATTCGGGCTGTACTGCTCCACCAAGTTTGCGGTGGAGGGCATCAGCGAAGCCTTGCATGCCGAACTGGCCCCGCTCGGCATCCACACCACGGTGGTGGAGCCGGGGTACTTCCGGACTGAGTTCCTGGACGGCGCGTCGCTGGCCGTGTCACCGCAGGTGCTCTGCGACTACGCTGCTAGCGCAGGCGCCGTGCGCGAGGCTGCGCGCCGCATCAACATGAATCAGCCCGGCGACCCGCAGCGGCTGGCACAGGCCATGACGCAACTGGCGGCCAGCCCAACGCCTCCGCTGCGCCTGCCGCTGGGCACAGATACGCTGCAAGCCATCGCCGACAAACACGCGTTCGTGGCACAGGAAACCGCACAGTGGCGTGCCCTGGCCGCTTCCACCGACTACCCGGAGCCGGCCGGGCAACGCGCGGCCTGAAGCCACAGAGACGGGCTTGAATCGACCGGCCTGCCCGGCCCCTTTTCCGGGCTGGGTTCCCGCCGCCGTCCTACAGCCTGCGGGGCGACGGCAAGCTACAACAGGTCATGGCAGTGTCACAGGCTGCCCGCTCGCGATTTGTCCCCCGCTCTCCCATGGCCAGCTCTACCTACTCTGCCTCCCCGCCTTCGTTCTCCAGACTACGCACCGCTGCGCAAGCGGATGCTGCCGGAGCCCCCGTGGTGGTCCTAACCGGCGCCTCCAGCGGCATTGGCCACGCCACCGCGCTGGCTTTTGCGCGGCGGGGTGCTCGTCTGGTGCTGGCGGCGCGCAATGCCGACACTCTGGCGCCGGTGGCCATGGCCTGCCGCGAGGCCGGCGCGACAGCGGCGCTGGGTGTACCCACCGATGTGACGGATGCCCAGGCCGTAGCCCGCCTCGCCGACACGGCGCTGCGCCACCACGGGCGCATCGACATTTGGGTGAACGGGGTGGGCGTGGGCGCGGTAGGCCGGTTTGACGAAACACCCCTGGCAGCACACCGGCGCGTGGTGGAGGCCAACCTGCTGGGCCACCTGCACGGCGCGCACGCGGCCCTGCAGCACTTTCGGGAGCGAGGGCAGGGCACGCTGATCAACATGATTTCGGTGGGCGGCTGGATTCCGTCGCCCTACGCTGCCGCGTACACGGCCAGCAAGTTCGGCCTGCGCGGATTGTCCGAGGCGCTGCGTGCCGAGGTGTCCGGCTTGCCGCACGTGCATGTGTGCGATGTGGCGCCCACGTTCGTGGATTCGCCCGGTCTCGCGCACGGAGCGAACTACACGGGGCGCAACCTGCAGCCGCGCATTCCGCTGCTCGACCCGCACCGCGTGGCCGAGGCCATCGTGGCATTGGCCGACCGTCCGCGCGCCGTGACCTGGATGGGCGCCGGCGCCACCCCCGGCCGCCTGGCCCATGCGCTGGCGCCCGAGCGCCTGGGTGCGGCCATGCGCTGGATCACCGAACGCGCCCTGCGCAGCGCGCGCCCCGCGCCGCAGAGCGACGGCAATCTTTTCGACGCTTCGCGCGGCACCAGCATCGAGGGCGGGCGGCGCCGTGCGCGGCGCCAGAACGCAGGCCTGGCAGCCGCCCTGGGCGTGGCCGGCCTGGCACTGGGGGTGTGGGCCGCGCGCCGCCGACCGTAGCAAGGAGCTTTTCCGTGAACCGTTCTTCCTCATCTCCCACTTCCCTGTCCTCTGCCTCTGCGCCCGATTCACCACCGGCGTCTTCGGCGGCCAAGGCCGAATCGGGTGCGCCCCTGGGTGTCCCCTTTGTGCTGTATGCGCTCAAGGGGCGCGTGTACGCGAGCAATGTCAAGCAGAAGCTCGTGGACCTGGGCCGGCTGTCGCAGGACGGCGAGGGGGGCACGTATTCGTACCTGCTCGACGGGGACAAAGCCACCGGCAGCGGATTTGCCGACGCGCAAGAGGCGCTGGCGCACATTGCGCAGACGACGACCTTCCTGTTCCTGGACGGCCAGTTCACCGCGCTGGAGGATCTGGGCGGCGCCGAGCGGCCGGACCTGGCCGATGCGCCCCGGCTGGAAGTGACGCTGGACCCGCTGGGCCGCGGCGAGCGGGCGATCGACCCGCAGGTATAGCAACCCACCCGGGTACGCCGAACAGCGGATCACAGCGGCCGCGAAAACTCCATCACCCAGTTCATCTCCCAGGTGCGCCCCTCGTCGGCCGAGAACGACTGCTGCCAGCGCGGCGCGCCGGTGTGCATGCGTGACCACTCGAACTGCACGCGGATGGGCCGGCCGTCCAGCACATCCTGTCCGTTGAAAAGGCCCTTGCCGTCCGCAAAGCCGCCCACCACGGGCGGATGCAGCAGGCCGGTGGCGGCGTCCACGCCACCGGTGGCGTTGTCCAGCCAGTAGATGCTCCACTGCCGCGAGACCGGGCTGAACACGCGCAGCGACATGCCCACGTAGCCCGGCTTCCACGCGGCAGGCACGAAGTCGTCGTAGTTGCCGATGCCACCGGGTAGCAGCCGCGCGTGGCCAGTGGCGTCGAAGGTCTCCCACTCGGTGCAGCCGGCCAGGCGCCGCACCAGCCGGGTGTTGCGGATGGTCCAGGGGCCCAGAAGGAAGTCGAAGTCGCGGGCGCCGGCGCAGTCGGTGTCGCACAGATCGGCGGAAGGGGTAGGGGTGGCAGCAGAGGTCATGGTGATAGCGTGAAGCGTGGAGAAAAGCAGGGGTGTGAAGGTCAAAGTGCCGCGTCGGGATGCGTCCAGCCCGGCAGGGCACGCAGGGCGTTCAGCCACCGTGCAACTTCCGGGTAGGCGGTGGGCGCAAAGCCGGCCTGGTCCAGCCAGAAGAGATAGGCCGAGCACGCCAGGTCGGCGATGGTCGGCCCGGAGGGCAGCAGGAATTCGTTGCGCGCCAACGTGGCATCCAGCGCCTGCAGGTCCGCCTCGGCACGGTCCCGCAGGTAAGCCATCACCTGCGCTGGCTGAGGTGCCCAGCGCCGCGCAAAGCGCAGGTTGGGCACGCTGAAGCCAACGCGGTTGGCCTCCCAGAACAGCCATTGCACGATGGCGCCGTGTTCCGCCGGGAGCCCACCGAAAGCGCCCGTGCGCTGGGCCAGGTGCAGCAGGATGGCGTTGGACTGGCACCGGGCCACGTCCCCCTCCACGAGCACTGGCACCTCGCCATACCGGCTGGCTGCCACGAAAGCGGCGGGGCGGTCGGCCCGTGGCAGGTCGAGCGCAATGCGCTGGTAGCGGTGCGGCGTGCGTGTGAGCAAGAGCAGCAGGCGGACCTTGTACGAATGGCCGGAGTCCACGGCGCCATACAGCAGCAGCGGCGACACGGGCGTTTCCCGCCGCGGGGCTGGCAGCCCAGCCGGGTCGTTGGGCGCCGTCATGTGCGGCTTATCAGCCATGGAGGGCCGAGCGGGCGGTGGGCTGCAGGCGCAGGATTTCGGCCTCGCGGGCCAGCGCCTCGGCAAGGGCCGGCGCAGCGCCGCACAACCCGGCAGCGCTGGCCGCCAGGACCTCCAGCGGGACCTCCTCGCCATACAGTGCCAGGGCCAGAAGCACGTGCTCGCCTTCGCGCACCGGCAGGCGCACAAAAGTATTGGCGCTGGCCTCGGTGCACAGCCAGCCCACACGGTGGGCGCCGCCACGCTGCAGCGCGGCGGTCAGGTGGTCACGGCAGAAGTCCATGAGCGCGGACGGGGCCGGCTCGCACAGGTGGAATACGGTGGCGGCCAGCATGCCGGGGGCCGGCCCGGTGGCACCCGGCGCGGGGCGTGGATGCTGGGGCAGCGCAGCGACCGCACCGGGCCATGCCGGACGCAGCAGCAGCACGTTGTCCGAATCGATCATCGTGGCATTGGCGGCGTTGCGGTGCGCGGCCCAGGTGGGTCCGCCATAGAAACCGTCCAGCGCGCGGTGGCGAGCGGGCATGTCGGCAAAGCCGCGCAGCCACACGAAGAAATCGGGACGATCGAGGTCGCGGAACTGCCCCAGCACGCGCATGCCGTGCGCCTCCTGGGTTTCCACGAACTCACGGTCGAACAGGTCGATCAGCACGTCCCGCTGGCGCGGGTGCAATGTGTACTGGCGCAGTTCGAACACGGCGCAGTCTTCGCATGGTGGCGATGCCAGGGCAGAGGGTTCTTGCATGGGATTCTCAGGTGGAAGTGCACGGAAAACACCGTCATGCCCGCAGTCTGCGCCGCAATACCTGCCAAGGCATGGCAGGTATTTGAGGTATCTTTTGCCATCGCCTCACTGCGCCCTCCCACCATCCCGCTGCCACCATGCGCGCCAGCCGCCTGCTTTCGCTCCAGATGCTGCTCGAGACCCGGGGCCGGATGAGCGCGCAGGCGCTGGCCGATGCGCTGGAAGTCTCGGTGCGCACGCTCTACCGCGACGTGGACCAGCTCAGCGCCGCAGGCGTACCCATCTATGCCGAGCGCGGCCGCCACGGCGGTTTTGCGCTGCTGCCCGGCTGGAAGACCACGCTCACCGGCCTCACCCCCTCGGAGGCCCAGGCCGTGTTCCTGAGCGGCCTGCCCGGCCCCGCGCAGGACCTGGGCCTGGGCGGCGACGTGGAGGGTGCGCGCCTGAAGCTGCTGGCTGCGCTGCCCGCAGCGTGGCGCGAGGATGCCCAGCGCGTGAGCGCGCGCCTGCACCTGGACCCGGTGGACTGGTACCGCGAAAGCGAGCCCACGCCCCACCTGGCCACCGTGGCGGCCGCCGTGTGGAGCGGCCACCAGATCCGCATGCGCTACGAGAGCTGGAAAGACACCGTGGAGCGCACGGTGAGCCCGCTGGGCCTGGTGCTCAAGGCGGGGGTGTGGTACCTGGTGGCGGCGCCCGCTGAAGTGGCGAGTGGCGCAGGGCGCGAAGCGCGCACCTACCGGGTGTCGAACATCCTTGCAGCCGCGCCGCTGGCCACGCCGGTGCGCCGCCCCGCGCGGTTTGACTTGGCCGGTTATTGGGCGCAGTCGATTCAGCGCTTTGAATCTGGGGTCTACACCGGCGAGGCCGCGTTGCTGGCCACGCCCGCAGGGCTTCAGGGCCTGCGGGCGCTCAGCAGTGCCGTGGGGCGCGCGGTGGCTGCCGCCCCGCCATCGCGCCGCAAGGACGGGCGCGTGCCCGTCACCATTCCCATCGAATCGGTGGAACATGCTTGCGGGCAACTCATGCGGCTGTCTCCCCAGGTGGAGGTGCTGCGGCCTGTCGCGTTGCGCCGCGCGCTGGTGGAGCGCATGCGGGCCACGGCACGCTTGTACGGTTTGACCTATCCCTGAAGGGAACACCGCCGCTTCCATTTTCATAGCTGGTAGCGCTTTGTGGACCAGCGCTGGCGGCCAATATGACCTGAAAGCGCCCCCCGGAGGTCTCCCGACGCTTTGCGTCATCCGCGCGCCACACGGCCCGCGTTCTTCGGTGATGGTGTCACATTCGCGACACGCAACCCCCCTACCTTCGGCAGCCTTTAATCAATGGCCTGCGGTGATGCAAACAGTGGTGGTGGCGCCGGGGGAACCTGAGCGGTTTTGGAACCGGACCCCTTTTCGTTCGTATTTGTTGAATGCGTTTTCGTTGCTGCTGCCCTCCGGGGAGCAGTTTGTGATCCGGGCGATGGAAGGCGCCGCCGCGCACTTGCCCGAAGGGGCGCCTTTGAAGGCGGAGGTGGCGCAGTTCGTGCGAGAGGAACGAGCCCACCAGCGTGCGCATCGCTTGTACAACGCGCAGTTGGCCCGCCAGGGCTACAACGCCGTGGCTTTGGAGGCTCGCATGGAAGGCGCCGTGCAAGGCCTGGAGCAGGCGCTGGACTGGAGGGAGCGGCTGGCCTTGGCGGCGGCGCTGGAATATCTGACAGCGCTGGTCTCCCGCCAGGCGCTGCGGGGCGGGGGCTGGCTGGTTCACGACGCGTCCCGTCAGTCCAACCTGTGGCGTTGGCATTGCGAGGAAGAGGTGGCGCACCACGGCGTGGCGTTGCGCCTGCTCCGTGAGGTGGGGCAGGTGAGCTACGGGCGCCGGCTGGGGCTGTATGTGCTGGCGTCCCTGATCTTGCTGGGGGATGTGGCGCGCCACGCCTGGGACTTTTTCCGGACGGACCGCGCGCAGGGGCGGCTGGGCTGGCTCGGAGGGCTCCGGTCCGTGGCGGACTTCGGGCTTCGGCACGGCGCGGGGCTGGCCCGGATGGCCGTGGGGTGGCTGGGCTATGGCTTGCCCCTGGGCCGTCTGGCGCCGGCAGCGCATGCGGACCGGCGGGCAGATGTGGCTGGCATCGAGGTACGCCTGCTGCAGGCCCAGGACATTCCCCGCTTGCTGGTGCTGGAGCACAAGAAGTGGAACGACGGCCAGGCTGCCAGCGCCGAGGCCATGGCGCGGCGCATGGCGGCCCACCCCCAGTTGTGCATGGGGGCGTTCTGCCCCGACACCGGCGAGGCACTGGCTTCGCTATTTCTCAGGCCCATTTCCGAGGTGCAGCTGCAGCGCGCCCGCACCTGGGCCGATTGCGCGGAGATTGGCAGCCAGGACAGTTCGCAGTGCAGCCGCGACCTGTTCGGCATCAGCCTGAGCAGTATCAGCCCGCAGGGGGTGGAGGCGATCTTTGCGTTTTTCTTTCCGCGCGCGCTGAAGGCCGGATGGCGCCAGGTCTACCTGGGCTCGCCGGTGCCGGGCCTCGCCCGCTGGCGCCAGATGGAACCGCACGCGCCCGTGGAGTCGTACGTCTACGCCACGCGCCGCGGTGCGCCGCTGGACCCGCAACTGCGCTATTACTGGAAAAAGGGCTTCAAGACCATCGTGGCCTGCAGGGCGGACTACTTTCCCCACCCCGAATCGCTGGACTACGGCGTGGTGTTGCGGGGACGCATTCCGTTGTCGTCCCTGGCGCCGCTGTGGCGCCACGTGCCCCTGCCCTGGCTGCGGGGCATGGAGCGATGCCTGGCCAGGATGCTGTGATGGTCTGCCAGGCAGGCCCGTGGGAGCCGTTGGCGGTGCAGACGGGCTCCGTGATCGACGCCCTCCGACGCGGGGAGCCCTGTGTGTTTCGTCAACGCGCCGTCCATTGGCCGGCGGTGGCGCAATGGTCGTGGGAGCGGCTGGGGGCGCTGGCCCCCGATCTTCCGTGCGGCTGGTGCAAGGCAACCGCGAGTTGGATGCCACCGTGTTTCAGGCATCCACCCTGGGGGCCTACCTGCGGTCCTTGCAAGCTCCCGCCGCTCCGGGCGCGGCGCCGCTGTACCTCAAGGAGTTCAACCTGCTGGGCACCTTTGCCGCGCTGCGCGCCGATGTTCGCCCGCAAGAGCTGTTTCCACCCGGGACGCTGCACGATGCCCGGACCTGGATCGGCCCTGCAGGGGCGCGAACGGGCTTGCACCACGACTACCTCGACAACCTTGCCGTGCAGCTGGTGGGGCGCAAGCGCTTTTATCTGCTGCGCCCGGGGGTGGTGGAGCGGCTGGGCGCGGTGGCCGCCAAGCATGACCGCTGGGCCGCCCTGGCGTCGCTGAATGCGGATGCCGTGGTGGAACGCGGGGTGGCTGAAGGCGATGCCTGGGTGGTGGACCTGGAGCCGGGGGATGTGATCTATGTACCCGCGCGCTGGTGGCATGAGGTGGCGAACCACACCTCCAGCGCGCTGCTGAGTGGCTTTTTCGGCCCGCGCGCGGTGGTGTACGTGCAATGGGCATGGCGCCAGGCCGTGCACGGGGCACACCTTGCGGGCCTGTGGCGGCGCGGGGATTGCACCTGCCATCCGAAGCGGGCTTAGAACGTGTTTACGATCTTTTCGGGCCGCGTTGGAGTGCCATCGTGATGGACGTGGATGCTTCGGATGTGCCGCATGGGCTCGTGCCCATGCAAGCAGCCGGGGCGGCCTTGTCGCCCGATTTCACTCCAACCCTTCGGGCAAGTGCCTTGCCGGGCGGTCTGCGGCGTTGCGGCGTTTGCCAATAGCCGAGCTATTGGCTGCGCACCGCGCCTTGCAACCCATCCCGGCAAGGTACTTGCGAGGTCCTCAAAAGATCGTAAACACGTTCTTAGAGCCTGTGGGCGGTCCACCAGGGATCGCGAACCGCCGCTAGATCCCCCGCTCCACCATGTCCAGCAGCCGCTGGCCAAGCGCATCCAGCATCGCCTGCGGCGTGCCGCGCAGCGGGCCGTCGATGGCCAGCAGCGCCATGCCGTGCACGGTCGACCAAGCCAGGTACTCCGCACCCATGCGGCGCTCGGCGGGCAGGACGCCGGCGGCCACCAGGTCATCCAGCGCGGCGCTCAAGTGCTGGAAGGGGTTGAGCCCCGTGGCCCCGCCCATGGCTGGGTCGGGGTTCTGCTGCACCGCAAAGCGGCCGCCGAAGGCGGTGCGGAACAGCCCCGTTTCGGCCTGCGCAAACCGCAGGTAGCCCGCGCCCACGGCGCGCACCTTGGCGTGGGCCTGCTGCGTGGCGTTGCCGGTGGCGGGCACCTGGGCCAGCTCGGCCTCCATGAAGTGAGCGGCGGCAGCCACGGCAGCGGCGCGCACGGCACCCAGCAGATCGTCCCGGTTGGCGAAGTGTCGGTAGGCCGCGTTGGGCGCCACGCCCGCGCGGCGCGTGGCCTCGCGCAGCACCACGGCGTCGGGGCCGCCCTGGCGCGCCAGTTCGATACCGGCGTCCAGCAGGGCACGGCGCAGGTCGCCGTGGCGGTAGGTGCTGCGCGCAGCCGAGGGGACGGGGGACGGCGGCGGGGACGTGTTGCGGGTCGTTACGCTCATTTTTTCTGGGATGTGGACACTGTCCATTATCTTTGCTATTGTTTGTGGACGGTGTTCACAATTGCACGCCACCCTACTTTTTTTCCACCCCTCATTTCCAGGAGACACCATGAAAGTCGAGCCCTATCTGATGTTCGAAGGCCGCTGTGAAGAAGCGCTGGACTTCTACCGCCGCGCGCTGGGCGCCCAAGTCAAGGTTCTCATGCGCTACAAGGACAACCCCGACCCCGCCGGCGCGCCGGGTTGCGCCGATGGCAACGGCGCCGGGCCGACGCCCGAGATGGTGATGCACGCAGAGTTTTCGGTGGGCGACACCACGCTGATGGCGTCGGACGGCATGGGCTCCGGCAAAGCCAAGTTCGAAGGCATCTCGCTGGCGTTGAGCCCTGCCAGTGCCGACGAGGCCCGCCGCCTGTTCGATGCGCTGGCCGAAGCCGGCCAGGTACAGATGCCCCTGACCAAGACTTTCTTCTCGCAGGCCTTCGGGATGGCGGCCGACCGCTTTGGCGTGTCCTGGATGGTGGTGGCGCCGGAATGAAGCCCATGCTTGCCCTCTATGGCCACCCCTTCTCGTCCTACACCCAGAAGGTACTGACGGCGCTGCATGAGAACGGCACGCCGTATGAGCTGCGCAACCTCGACCCCGGCGCGCCCGGCGACCACGCGGCCGAGTGGCGGCGACGCTGGCCCCTGGCCCAGTTTCCGCTGCTGGTGGACGGCAGCCGCACGGTGGTGGAGAGCAGCATCGTGATCGAGCATCTGCAGCTCGCGCACCCGGGACCGGTACAGCTGATACCTGCGGAGCCTGCCGCGGCGCTGGAAGTGCGGTTCATGGACCGCTTCTTCGACCTGCATGTGATGGCGCCCGTGCAGCACGCGGTCAACGCCGCGCTGACCGGCAATGCGGACCGGCGCGCAGAGGGCCTGGCCTGGGCGGCCGGGAAGCTGGAAACCGCCTATGCCTGGCTGGAGGGCGAATGGGCCGGGCGCACCTGGGCCGCGCTCGACCGCTTCACCCTGGCCGATTGCGCCGCCGCGCCCGCGCTGTTCTATGCCGACTGGACGCACCCCATCGCTGCCGACTACCCGCAACTGCGCGCCTACCGGGCGCGGTTGCTGGCGCGCCCCTCGTTCGCACGCGCCGTGGAGGGTGGACGCCCTTACCGCCACTACTTCCCCCTCGGAGCGCCAGACCGCGATTGAGCGGCGGAATGGCGCCCCTCCCACCATCCCTACTCAAGGAGACTGACATGATGAATCCCGAACCCCATGCCATGCACCGCTGGCTGCAGCAGCTGCTCGGCGACTGGACCAGCACCTCTGAATGCGACCCCCAGCCCGGCCAGCCGGCCGAGCAATCCGTGGGCGCAGAGCACGTCCGCGCGTTGGGCGACCTGTGGGTGATCCTCGAAGGCACGGGCACCATGCCCGGCGGCGGGGAGGCCCGCATGCAGATGACCCTGGGCTACGACCCGGAGAAGAACGCGTTCCTGGGCACCTGGGTGGGGTCGATGATGACCCACATGTGGGTCTACCACGGCACGCTGGATGCCGACCAGAAGGTGCTCACGCTGGAAACCGAAGGCCCCAGCTTCAAGGGCGACGGCAAGACCGCACGCTACCGCGACGTGATCACCCTCGTGGGCCCCAACGAGCGCACCCTGACCTCCTTCGGCCAGCAGCCGGACGGCAGCTGGAACCAGATCATGCAGGCCACCTACCGCCGCAAGGCGGCTTGAAGCTATCTTTTTAATAGCTTATGGCGCTTGATTCAAGCGCCTTTGCGGCCCATCTGGTTTTGATTTCTGGGATCAGCACTCCCCAAGCACAGGGCGATTGTCCTGTGCGGTGCACCGCATTGTTCCACCGGCCGCACTTCTGCTCAGGCACCATTGGCTCCATATTCGACAGGCTCGCCGTCCGATGGTGACGGCGCCCACCCAAGGAGCCCCTGATGTCTTCACCTGCCCCTGCCGCCACCCCCATCGTCCGCGCCCAACTGCTGGGCCCGCAATGGCCCACGCTGGACCCGTTCCTGTTCTGCGCACACCACGACGATGCCTACCCCGCCGGCAACGGCGCCTTCGCGCCCGCCGTGCCGCTGGAGGGCCGCCAGATCGGGAGCGACTTCAGCGGCAAGGACGGCTGGAGCATGTACCACGGCGACACCGTGCCGGGCTTCCCCGGCCACCCGCACCGCGGCTTTGAAACCGTGACGCTCGTGCGCAAGGGCCTCATCGACCATTCGGACTCGCTGGGCGCGGCTGCACGCTTTGGCGGCGGCGATGTGCAGTGGGTCACAGCCGGCCGGGGCATCGTGCACTCCGAAATGTTCCCCTTGCTGAACGCGAATGAGCCCAACCCGCTGGAGCTCTTCCAGATCTGGCTGAACCTGCCTGCCAAGAGCAAGATGGTGGCGCCGCACTTCACCATGCTGTGGAACGAGCGCATTCCGCGTCTGGTGCACCACGACGCCGCGGGCCGCGCCACCACCGTCACCGTGGTGGCCGGTGCGCTGCCCGGCGCACCCGACCCGCTTTCGCCGCCGCCCGAATCGTGGGCCTCGCAGCCCGAGGGCGATGTGGCCATCTGGACGCTGCGCCTGGACCCCGGCGCCGAGTGGACCCTGCCCGCCGCGCAGGGCGACGGCACGCAGCGCATGCTGTATTTCTTCGTGGGCGACAGCCTGCGCGTGGGCCCCCAGGACGTGGACCGCCACGCCGCGCTGCAGGTGCGCGCCACCGAGGACTGGCTGCTGACCAACACCGGCACCACCACTGTGGAATGCCTGGTGCTGCAAGGGCGGCCCATCGGCGAGCCCGTGGCGCAGTACGGCCCGTTTGTGATGAACACGCAGGCCGAGATCATGCAGGCCATGAACGACTACCGCCGCACCCAATTCGGCGGGTGGCCTTGGCCCCAGCAGGACCCGGTGCACGGCACCGAGGCGCGGCGGTTTGCGCGCTATCCGGGCCAGTCTGACGAAGAACGCCCCGAGGCGGCCACCGCCGGAGCGTAGGCCGTCAGGCGGGATCAGCGGCCACGGCGGCTGCAGCCGCCGCGTCGCCCTTGCGCCGGGGCACGAGTTCGGCATCGAGCATCGTCTCGATGCGCGCGAAGATCTCATGGCGCGAGAACGGCTTCTTCATGAAATCGTCCGCGCCGATGCGGTTGGCATAGAACTGCTCGGTGGCATGCTCGTTGCCGCTGATCATGATGACGGGAATGTGCTGCCAGGCGGGCGTCTTGCGGATCGCACGCAGCGCATTGAACCCATTCATGCCCGGCAGGATGATGTCCAAGAAGATCAGTTCCGGCGGGTCTTGGGCCAGCAGGGCCAGGCCGTGCTCGGCGTCCAGGGCCTCGCGGGTTTCGTAGCCTGCAGAGCGCAGTGTCTTGCGCAGCACGGCCACGACGGTCGGGGAGTCGTCGATGATCAGCACCCGGGTGCCCCGGCGGGCGTTGACGCGCTTGCGCTGGCGCCGCTCCACCGGCGCACCGGGCTGGGCGGGAGTGGCGTCGGCGCGCCCCGTCGGCTTGCGCACGCTGCTCAAAAGCCGGTCGAAGATGCTCATGGTGCGGATCGTCTCTTTCTGGGTGGGCTTCGGGCGGGGTGGCGCAATCCAGCTTGTGCAGGGGGACCGCCACATCAGCCCCTGCCCAGGTTGGCGGCGCGTCGCCGGTTCAACAGGGCGCAAGTATTCCAGATTCGGCAACCCGGCCCGGCAGCTCATGGACAATGCGCGGTTTGACCTGCGCCCCGCACGGCAGCCATGCCGCGCGGCGGGCGCCGGCCCTTTCCGTATCCGCAAGCGCAAGGAAGACCCCATGGCCACCATCACCAAAGACTCCGCCGTCACCATCACCTACAAGGTCACCACTCCGCAAGGCAAGCCGCTGGACGCGGGCAGCCTCGCCTACCTGCACGGCGGCTATGACAACATCTTCCCGAAGGTAGAGGCCGCCCTGGAAGGCCAGGCTGTCGGCTTCAGCACGGCCATCGACCTGGCCGTGGAAGACGCGTTTGGCGCGCGCGACGAAAGCCTGGTGCGCACCATCCCCAAGAGCGAGTTCCCGCCGGGCGTGAAGGTGGGCGGCCAGCTGCAGGGCGTGGGCGACGACGGCCAGCCCGCCGTGTTCAACGTGGTCAAGATCAAGGGCCCCGAAGTGCACCTGGACGGCAACCACCCGCTGGCGGGCCAGGCGCTGAAATTCAGCTGCAAGGTCACGGCCGTGCGCGCCGCGAGCGCGGAAGAAATTGCCCATCGCCACGTGCACGGAGCGCACGGGCATCAGCACTGAGACATGCTGAGAGTCCCTTTTTAGAGCGCGTCCTGCCCCGCCAGAGGGGCACCGGGGCGGCGCAGGCTGGTGGCCACTTCCACGCGGTTGCGGCCGTTGTTCTTGGCCTCGTAGAGCGCTCGGTCGGCGGCGGCGATGAGCATGTCCCAGCTGTCGCCGGACTCGAGATGACCGCCGAAGACACCGATGCTCACCGTGACCTCGACACCTTCGGGCCCCGCCCCCTGCGCCAGGCAGCGCGACTCCTCCACCGCCTTGCACAGCTCGCGCGCCAGCTGCTCCGCGCCGACCAGGTCGGTGTCGGGCAGCAGCACCATGAATTCCTCGCCGCCGTAGCGGCCCACCAGGTCCTGCGCGCGCACGCGCTGGCGCAGCACGGACACGACGCTGCACAGCACCTCATCGCCCGCCGGGTGGCCATAGCGGTCATTGACGTGCTTGAAATGGTCGATGTCCACCATCATGAGCGCGATCGGCTGGTGCGTCCGGATGGCGCGGGAGACATCCCGGTCCAGGGCAGAGATCAGCGATCGGCGGTTGGCCACCCCGGTGAGCGGGTCCAGCGCCGCCATGATGCGGTTGCTCTCGTCGCTGCGGTCGCGCGACATGAAGACGAACCCCACCGAGCTGACCAGCACCACGGAGAAGGTGGCCATGAAGGTCACGGTCTGCAACACGCTGCCCTGCAGGATGCTGGTGGCGGAATCGGGCAATGCGACGGTGAGCACCGAGCGCCCGCCCAGCACCAGGGCCTCCAGCGCCAGCCCCGCCACCAGCAGCCACTGGCCGCGGCCCACGGTGGCATGGCGGCGCTCCAGCGTGGCTGCCAGCGCCCAGATCGCCTGCAGCCCGATCACGAGCCCCACGAAACCCGCCCGGGCCGGGAAGTTGTCCATGAACATGCTGACGAACACCGCCACCATCACCGGCGCGGCCAGCAGGAGCAGCCAGGGCGCAGGGCGGCCCTGGAACTGGTAGATCGCTGCAATCATCCCGACGAACACGCACGCCAGCAGCACATTGCCAAGCACCACCGAAAGGATGTCCGGCGCCAGGCCCCGCAGCATGATCAGCAGGTGGCCGATCGCGTTGACCATCAGGGCCGCGGCCCAGTGCCCCAGGCCGTCGCGCCTGCGCCCCCAGCCTACGATGGCCATGGAAGCCGCCATCATCAGCGAACTGGCGATGATCATCGCCAGCATGGTGGGGACGTGTGCGTTCACGGCGTGCACAGGAAGGGGATGCGCATCGGATCAGCATAAACCAACGCTCCCTTGCCGCAAACTGCAGTGTGTGCGCACGATTTCGGTCCAAATCGGCCTCCAGCGCTTGTTTGACAAGCGCCAACAGCTATCATTTTGATAACAAACCACCCACGGAGCTCTTCCCATGCGCATCGGAGAACTGGCCCAACGCACCGGCACCACGCCCAAGGCGATCCGGCTGTATGAGTCGCGCGGCCTGCTGGGCGCCGTCGCGCGGCGGGGCAGCTACCGCCACTATGGCGAGGCCGATGTCGCGCGCGTGCTGCTCGTGCGCCAGGCCCAGGGGCTGGGGTTCCGGCTGTCGGAGCTCACGGAGTTGCCCCACATGGACACCGGCCCGGGATGGGAGCGTGTGGCCGCGCTGGTAGCCGCACGGCGCGCCGCGGTGGCGCAGGAGCTGGCGCGCCTGACTGCGCTGGACGGCGAGCTGGCGCGGCTGCAGCACGAGTTGCACACCTGCGAGACGCTGGCCGTGCCCGTGACGCCCGCCGCCTGCGCGCAGCCGGCGCCAGCGCCGAAATCCACCACTGTTGACCTCGCTGCTTGACTCTGCCCCATGGGTCAGGGTGACGATGGCGTCATCCAACCCTTGAAGGAGATTCCCTGTGGCGGAACAACACGACAGCGAAAACAAGGTCCTGGTCATCCTGGGCCATCCCCAGTCCGACAGCCTGTGCGCGAGCATGGCCAGGGCCTACGCCGACGGCGCCCGGCAGGCGGGCGCACTGGTGCGGTGCCTGAACGTGGGGCAGCTCGCCTTCAACCCCACGCTCCAGGGCTACCACGCAGCGCAGCCGCTGGAGCCGGACCTGGAGGCCGCCCAGGCCGACATCGCCTGGGCGCGCCACCTGGTGTGGGTGTATCCCATCTGGTGGGGTGCCATGCCGGCATTGCTCAAGGGCTTCATCGACCGCGTTTTCCTGCCCGGCTACGCTTTCAAGTACCGGAAGGACTCGCCCTGGTGGGACCGATTGCTGGCGGGCCGATCGGCCGAGCTGCTGGTGACCATGGACTCTCCCCCGTGGTACTTCCGCTGGGTGACGCGCATGCCCGGCCACCACCAGATGAAGAAGGCGATCCTGGAGTTCTGCGGCATCCGGCCCGTGAAGGTGCACAGCTTTGGCCCGGTGCGCTCGGCCAGCCCGGCGCGGCTCGCGGGGTGGGTGGCCCAGGCACGCGCGCTGGGCCAGCGCCAGGGGCAGAAGAAGATGCGCGACGCGGGCGCATCCGCCGCGCAGGCACCTACGGCTGCTTCGCGCCCGGCGCGGCCTGCGCCCTGAACGCCCCCACCGCCGCACGGCCCACGGCCGGGTCATCGGTGAAGAAGCCGTCCACGCCCGCGCGCAGGTAGGCCACGATCTCGGCCACGCTGTCGCCGCGCAGGGTGGCATCGGTGGCGGGGGCTTTTTTCAGGCTTGCGGGCAAAAAGGCGTTTTCGGGCCGCAAGGTCCAGATGTGCACCGCCAGACCCGCGGCATGGGCACGTTGCACCAGGCCCGTGGGCTCGCCGGGCGCACCGTCTTTCACAGGCACCACCAGCGTCTTGAAAGGGCCGATGGCGTGGGCATAGGTGGCGACCTGCTTCAGGCCCTCGGGCGTGATCAGGTCGGCATAACTGCGCGCCTCGGCCGCACCCTGGGCCACGAAGTCGTACGGCCGGCCCGAAGGCGCCACCAGTTGCACGAGGCGCACGGTGCTCAGCTTGCGAATCGCCTGCAGGTTGGCGACTTCGAAGGATTGCACGAATACCGGTGCGTCCCGGTGGTTCCAGCCGTTCTTCTCCAGCACGGACAGCAGCGGCGCCTCCAGCGGCAGGCCGATGGACTGGAAATAGGTGGGGTGCTTGGTTTCGGGGTAGATGCCGATCACGCGGCCGGTCTTGGCACTGGCGGCCTTGGCCAGGTCGATCACCTCCTGCAGCGTGGGCACCTCGAACTGGCCGTTGTAGGCCACATTGGCCGGGCGCTGCGCGGGGATGCGCTCGCGGGCGCGCAGGGTTTTGAGTTCGGCCAGCGTGAAGTCCTCGGTGAACCAGCCGGTGATGGCCTGGCCGTCGATGGTCTTGGTGGTTTTGCGCGCTGCGAACTCGGGGCGGTCGGCCACGTCGGTGGTGGCTTCCTTGATGGCGCCGTCGGCGCCCACGATGGCGATGGCGTTCTCGTGCCGCGCGACCGGCACGCCGTCCCGGGTGATCACGAGGTCGGGCTCGATGATGTCGGCGCCGTCGTCGATGGCCTTCTGGTAAGCGGCCAGCGTGTGCTCGGGCCTGAGGGCCGAGGCGCCGCGGTGGGCGATGACGGTGGGGGTGGGCGGCCAGGCTTGCTGGGCCATGGCGGCGAGCCCCCCGGTGGCCAAAACGGTTGCGACGAGGATGTTCAGAGAGGCATAGCGCATGGGTTCTCCGGGCGGCGGGGTTGCTACCCAATCACCATAACCCGGTTGCGTGACGCGCGCATGGCGTACGCAAGCGCATCACCCCAGAGTGACTCAGCAGGTTGTGCTGAGTCTACGCATGTTCGAAGTGGAAGACGGCCGTGCCTGCGCGCGCATTCGGTAACCAGCGCACTTCCTCCCCGTCCTGCAGCCCGAACGAATCCAGGATGCGCAGGTCGTTCTTGGTGGCCAGCACCTCGAAATCCTTGTACGTGCCCACGCGGATGTTGGGCGTGTCATACCACTGGTAGGGCAGGCGGCGCGTGACGGGCATGCGCCCGCGCAGGATGGAAAGACGGTTGGGCCAGTGCGCAAAGTTGGGGAACGCCACCACGCCCGTGCGGCCGACGCGGGCAGTCTCGCGCAGCATGGTTTCGGCATTGCGCAGGTGCTGCAGGGTGTCGATCTGCAGCACCACGTCAAAGCTGTTGTCGCCGAACATGGCCAGGCCTTCGTCCAAGTTGAGCTGGATCACATCCACCCCGCGCTGCACGCAGGCCAGCACGTTGGCATCGTCGATCTCCACGCCGTAACCGCTGCAGCCGCGTTCACGCTGCAGGTAGTCCAGCATGGCGCCGTTGCCGCAGCCCAGGTCGAGCACCCGCGAGCCGGGGGGCACCAGTCGTGCCAGCGCCTGCATGGTGTTCTTCTCGGTCATACGGCAAGCTCCTTGGAAATGCTATCGAAATAAGAGCGCATCACGCTCATGTAGCGGGCGTCGTCAAGCAAAAAGGCATCATGCCCATGCGGTGCGTCGATCTCGGCGTAGCTCACGCGGCGGCGGTTGTCGAGCAGGGCCTTGACGATCTCGCGGCTGCGCTGGGGCGAGAAGCGCCAGTCGGTGGTGAAGCTCACGAGCAGGAACTTGGCCTGCGCCCGCGCCAGCGCGCGCGTGAGGTTGCCGCCGTGCGCGCGCGCGGGGTCGAAGTAGTCGAGCGCGCGGGTGATCAGCAAATAGGTGTTGGCGTCGAAGTAGTCGCTGAACTTGTCACCCTGGTAGCGCAGGTAGCTTTCAATTTGAAACTCGATGTCCTGCGTGCTGTATTTCAGCTCCAGGCCCTCGCGCAGTTGCCTGCCGAACTTCTCGTTCATCACATCGTCGCTGAGGTACGTGATGTGGCCGATCATGCGGGCGATGCGCAGGCCGCGCTTGGGAATCACGCCGTGGCGGTAGAAGTGCCCGCCGTGGAAGTCCGGGTCGGTCACGATGGCGCGGCGGGCCACTTCGTTGAAGGCGATGTTCTCTGCAGTGAGGTTGGGCGCGCTGGCCACGACCACCGCGTGGCGCATGCGCTCGGGGTACTGCAGCGTCCAGCTCAAGGCTTGCATGCCGCCCAGGCTGCCGCCCAGCACGGCGGCCAGTTGCGCAATGCCCAGGCGGTCGAGCAGCCGGGCCTGGGCGTTGACCCAGTCTTCCACGGTGACCACCGGGAAGTCCGCGCCGTAGACCTCGCCCGTGTCGGGGTGCGTGTGCATGGGGCCGGTGGAGCCGAAGCACGAGCCCAGGTTGTTCACGCCGATCACAAAGAATCGGTCGGTGTCCACGGCCTTGCCGGGACCGATCATGTTGTCCCACCAGCCCTCGCTCTTGTCCTGGCCGGCGTACACGCCCGCGACATGGTGCGAGGCATTGAGGGCGTGGCACACAAGCACGGCGTTCGAGCGGTCGGCATTGAGCGTGCCGTAGGTCTCGTAGGCCAGGTGGTAGTCGCGGATGGACGCGCCGCTTTGCAGCGGCAGCGCATCCGGGAAGTGCATGGTCTGGGGCGTGGCGATGAACGACATAAAGAGCAGCAACAAGAAGGCCCCCTGCCACTGCCTGCGCGGGCGCCGCTGCGGGGGCAGCGGCTGCTGCGTTCGTTGCCGTGGGGGCGACCCGGCGGCAATAAAAAACCCGGCGTCGCTAAAAACGAGGCCGGGTGGGGAGGTCGGACGGGTCTTTAGCAGAATTTATAAAGCGCCCGCAAGCTGTGGCAAATCGGCGCGTTGGGTAAATATACCAAAGCGCCCGCCGCTTCGTCCATCCGTCCGCTACTTTCAGTTGCCCACGGGGGTGAAGATCGCCACTCCCCCGAGCACGAGGAAGATCACGGCCGACACGACGTGCACCGCGCGGATGGGCACACGTCGCGTGATGCGCTCGCCGAGCCAGACGACGGGCGCGTTGGCGATCATCATCCCGAGTGTGGTGCCAGCCACCACCCACAGGTAGGCGTTGTACTGCGCGGCCAGCATGACGGTGGCGATCTGCGTCTTGTCGCCCATCTCGGCCAGGAAGAAAGCCACCAGCGTGGTGCCGAACACGCCCCAGCGCGGCGAGCCATCGGCTTCACCCTCGTCGAGCTTGTCGGGGATCAGCATCCACACGGCCATGGCGATGAACGACGCGCCCAAAATCCAGCGCAACACCTGCGGCCCGATGAAAGTGGTCACCCAAGAGCCCACGGCGCCGGCCAGGCCGTGGTTGACCAGCGTGGCGGCGAGGATGCCCAGCACGATGGGCCAGGGCTTGCGAAAGCGCGCGGCAAGAACGAGGGCGAGCAGCTGCGTCTTGTCGCCCATTTCAGCGAGCGCGACGATGGCGGTGGAGATGAAAAACGGTTCCATGTGGGGTCTATCCGGCCGGATAGTGACAAGAACGCATTGACTGCACCCCGACTCCGGCCTTGGATCGGCATGCAGTCAATGGTCTCGCCCAGCTCAAGAACCGCATGCACCATAGGCTCACCGAGCCCAAGTTTGTTGACGCATGCCCCCGGCGCGTTGCACGCCGGGCGGGCTACTCCCCAAAGACCTGCGCATTTTAACCTGCTCCCGCCCCCTGCGGGTTGCCCTGCAGCGGGGTCATGCTGGTGGGAATGCCCATTCAGCTCCTGCGGGTTTCCCCTAGAAACCCCAGCCAAACGCGCTGAAATGACCACACATTTGACCCGGATGGACAGGTTCACCCAGAAATAAACACCACACGCTGCATAAAGTGATTAATAATGGGTTTGCTCCCCTGCTGGCAGAGGAGCAGTTAGCTTAGCGGTGAATGGTCAGTTTCGCGTCTCTGAAGTCGTCACAGGTTTGTTGATTGCGTCGGGCTCCATCGCGTTTTCATGTTTTTTCAGGAGTCCTTCATGGGCAACAAACTCTACGTGGGCAACCTGCCCTATTCTTTCCGTGACCAAGATCTGGAACAAACCTTCAGCCAGTTCGGCTCCGTGGGCAGCGCCAAGGTCATGATGGAGCGCGACACCGGCCGTTCCAAGGGTTTCGGCTTTGTCGAAATGGGCAGCGATGCAGAAGCCCAGGCCGCCATCCAAGGCGTGCACGGCCAAAACTTTGGCGGCCGTGACCTGGTGGTCAACGAAGCTCGCCCCATGGAGCCCCGCGCTCCCCGTAGCGGTGGCTTCGGCGGCGGCAATGGTGGTGGCGGCTACGGCGGCGGTGGCGGCGGTTACGGCGGTGGCCGTAGCGGCGGCGGCGGCGGTGGCTACGGCGGCGGCCGCAGCAGCTACTAAAAAGTCCTCATGGCAGCCTTTGCCGGCTGCCGAGGCCAAGACAAAGGAGCCCTCGGGCTCCTTTTTTCATGCCTGCTCGAATGTCCTCGCCAAAGTCGGTTTTTGCCGCTTGCTTTTTCGACAAAAGTGTGGCGCATAATGGTTCGGCGGGCCTTGCCTGCTTTCCAAGTTTGCGGTGATCCGTCAGTTTCGCTGAGAGCGTCATTGAGATTAGCTGGCTGCGTTTTCGGGACTCCATCGCTTTATCCATGTGTTTTTGAGGAGTCCCTCGATGGGCAACAAACTGTACGTCGGCAACCTGCCGTACTCGGTCCGCGACAACGATCTGGAACAGGCGTTCAGCCAGTTCGGCGCTGTCACCAGCGCCAAGGTGATGATGGAGCGCGACACCGGTCGCTCCAAGGGCTTTGGCTTTGTGGAGATGGGCAGCGACGCAGAAGCCCAGGCCGCCATCAACGGCATGAATGGCCAGCCCCTGGGTGGCCGCAGCATCGTGGTCAATGAAGCGCGCCCGATGGAGCCCCGCCCACCCCGCAGCGGCGGTTTCGGCGGCGGTGGCTATGGTGGTGGTGGCGGCGGCTACGGCGGCGGTGGCCGCAGTGGCGGCGGTGGCTACGGTGGCGGCCGTGAAGGCGGCGGCAGTGGTTATGGCGGCGGCCGCGAAGGGGGTGGCGGCGGCTTCGGTGGCGGTGGCCGCAACGAAGGCGGCTTCCGTAGCCCGTATGGTTCCGGCTCCCGCAATGGTGGCGGCCGCAGCGGCGGTGGCGGCGGCTACGGTGGTGGCGGCAACGGCTACTGAAGCCCGGCCTTCATCCCGGTCTGCGCATGCACCCAAGCCCCTTCGGGGGCTTTTTTCATGCCCGCAGCAACCGCTGCTGCGGTGCTACCGCTAAGTGCGGCAAGCGCCTACTGCTCGCCCTGGCGCCGTTTGCGGGGGCGGCCCGCGAGCACCTTGTCGAACAGCGCATTGGGCAGCATGCGCAGCAGCTTGGCCACCACCCCCATCTGCCAGGGGATGACGCGGTAGCTCACACCCGCAGCGATGGCGCGGTAGGCGCGGTCGGCGAAGTCTTCGGCCTGCATGAGGAACGGCATGCCGTAGCGGTTCTGCCGGGTCAGCGGGGTGTCGATGTAGCCGGGCGATATGGTGACCACGCGCACGCCGTGCGGGCGCATCTCGCCGCGCAGGCTTTCGCAGTAACTGATGACGGCCGCCTTGCTGGCGCAGTACGCGCCATGTCCCGGCAGGCCGCGGATGCCGGCCACGCTGCCAATGCCCACCAGCGTGCCGCTGCCGCGCTGGGCCATGGGTTGCACAAAGGGGTGGAACGTAGCCGCCACGCCGATGTTGTTGGTGGCGAAGGTACGTGCCATGACATCCAGGTCCTCGCGCACCGCCGTGTCCATGCCCACGCTGATGCCGGCGTTGGCAATCACGACGTCGGGCACGCCCTGGCGCGCAATGCAGTCGCGGCCCGCGGCGACGATGCTGTCGATCACCGCCACGTCGGCACTATAAATTTCATAGCTATCAGCGCTGATCCCCTGAGCGCCAGCCCATGTTTTGACCTCGGACGTGCGGCGCGCGACCAAGGCCAGACGATAGCCCGCGCGGTGGTAGCGCAGGGCCAACGCCTGGCCGATGCCGCTGGAGGCGCCAGTGATGAAGACGAGGGGTGCGGCCATGGGGGCTCCGAACGCTAAGGGGTTGGCGTGCCGGGCAGGAGCATGCCCCGCACCCGCCCGCGCAGCTGCACGACCTGGTCCAGGTTGTCGTAGTCCATGCTGTCGGCCGTGAAACGGTCGTTGCCGCGGGTGAGCGTCACTGGCTTGTCCGAGCGCACGCGCTCGGTGGTGGTGTAGGCATGCAGGAATTCGCTGCGGAACTCCAGCCGGGGCTGGGCAGGCTGGCCGGGCTTGGCGGGCAGCGGCTCGCGGGTGACGATGGCGTTGCCGAACAGCTGCACTTCGGACCCGTCGGCGTTGGTCAGGGCCCGGTCGGCCGTGGCCACGGTGAGGCGGCCGGTCGGCGCTACCGAGCGCATGCGTGCCTTGTCGATCTCCAGCGTGTCGGTATCCGGGTAGTGCCGCGCCTCGTCGCCTTGCACTTCGCTTTGCAGACGCCCGGCGGCGTCAAAGCTTTTGACCGAAAAAGACTTCATGAAGTAGTCCGGCTGGTGCAAGGGCGGCCGCTCCGTGGCCGGGAGCAGCGGCATGGGCGCATTGCGCACCAGCCACCAGGTACCCAGCGCCAACAGGCCCATCAGCACCACGGGCAGGTAGAGCGACAGCTGCTCCCAGCCTTGATGGATCACGCTGCGCTTCACGGCGCTGGTCTCCTGCCGAAAGGGCCAGCGGCCAGGCGGGCATCGGGACGGGTGTATGGATGGGTCATGCGGCGTATTCCGCGAGCAGGGCGGCATAGCGGCCCGTGGCCACCAGCAGCAGGTCGCACAACTCGCGCGCTGCGCCGTGCCCTCCGCACGCCTGCGTGACAAAGTGGGCTGCGTGGCGCACCTCGGCCTGGGCATTGGCGGGGGCGCAAGCCAGGGCGCTGCGACGCAGCACCGGCAGGTCAGGCCAGTCGTCGCCCATCGCCGCGGCCTGCGTCCAATCCAGCCCCAGCGTGGCCAGGATCTGCTCGGCGGCAGGGCGCTTGTCTTCGGTGCCGAACACGGCGTGCTCCACACCCAACGCCTTGAGCCGCACCCGCAGGGGCAGCGAGTCGCGGCCCGTGATGACCACGGGGGTGATACCCGCCCTTTGCAGCAGCTTGAGCCCATGGCCGTCCAGCGTGTTGAAGCGCTTGAGGGTCTCGCCCGATTCGCTGATGTACAGGCCCCCGTCCGTCAGCACGCCATCGACGTCAAAGAACGCCACACGCACCGGCTGGGCACGCAGGAGCAGCTCGGGGTCGAAATTCAGAACAGGCTGGGTCATGTCAGGGAGCAATGAAGGTACAGGCACGGCCCAGACCAGCGCACCCGTGGGGAAGGCGCGCAGCGGCTCAGCGGGGTCATATCACCTTCGCCCGCATGAGATCGCCGATATGGACGATGCCGGTGAGCGCGCCTGCCGCGTCGACCACCAGCACGCTGGTGATGGCGTGGGCCTCCATCATTTCGGCCGCGTCAACGGCCAGCGCATCGGGTGCGATCCGGCGGGGGTTGGGGTGCATGACCTCGCGGGCGGTGGCGGAGCGCAGGTCGGCCCCCGCCTCGATGCGGCGGCGCAGGTCGCCGTCAGTGAAGATGCCCAGCACCTGCCCGGCGCTGTCCACGATGGTGGAGGCGCCCAGGCCCTTGGCGCTCATTTCGCGCATGAGGTCGCTGAATGAGGCATCGGGCGGCACGCGCGGAATCTCGGCGCCGGTGCGCATGACATCGCTCACGTGGGTCAGCAGCTTGCGGCCCAAGGCGCCGCCGGGGTGCGAGCGGGCGAAGTCTTCCGGGCGAAAGCCGCGGGCATCCAGCAGCGCCACCGCCAGGGCGTCACCCAGGGCCAGCTGGGCGGTGGTGCTGGCCGTGGGCGCCAGCTGCAAGGGGCAGGCCTCCCGCTCGACGCCGCTGTCCAGCACGATGTCGGCGTGGGTGGCCAGGGTGGACTGGGGCCGCCCCGTCATCGCAATCAACCGCGCGCCCAGCCGCTTGATGACGGGCAGCAGCGTGGTGACCTCGTCCACCTCACCACTGTTGGACAGGGCCAGCACGATGTCGATGGACTTGATCATCCCCAGATCGCCATGGCTTGCCTCCGCGGGATGCACGAACATCGCGGGCGTGCCGGTGGAGGCGAGGGTGGCGGCGATCTTGCGGCCGACGTGCCCGCTCTTGCCCATGCCCATCACCACCACCCGTCCACGCACCGAGAGCATGGCCTGCACGGCCTGCACGAAAGGCTCTCCGACGCGGGATTTCAAGCCCAGCACGGCGGCCGCCTCGATGTCGAAGGTCTCGCGGGCCAGGCGCAGGATCTGTTCAGCGTCGAAAGTGGGCATCGTGGCGGGGGCGGGAGTCATCCGGGGATTCTATCGACCGTGCCAGCCCTGACCACCATGTCCCGGCCTTGCCCGCATGGTGGCGTGGCCCATCTGCCGCGCACAAAAGAGGCCTGCGAAAAGGCAAGGCTCGGATAGGATCGATCCATGTCCTCCCTCGCTCTCACCTTGCTCTACCTGCTGGCCGCGGTGCTGGGCGTGGTGGTCTGCCGCAGCCTCAAGCTGCCCCCCATGCTCGGCTACCTGGCCGCGGGGGTCCTCATCGGCCCCCATGCGCTGGCGCTGACACAGAACTCCGACGCCGTGCGGCACCTGGGCGAGTTCGGCGTGGTGTTCCTGATGTTCGCGATCGGGCTGGAATTCAGCCTGCCCAAGCTGCGCGCCATGCGGCGCCAGGTGTTCGGCCTGGGGCTGCTCCAGGTGGTGCTGACGATGGCAGTGGTGACGGGCTGTGCGCTGCTGCTCGCCCGCTGGGTAGGCGGGGTGTGGGACGTGGGCTGGCAGACGGCGCTGGCGCTCTCGGGGGTGATGGCCATGAGCAGCACCGCCATCGTGGTCAAGCTCATGTCCGAACGCGCGGAGCTCGAGAGCGAGCACGGCCGGCGTGTGATGGGCATTCTGCTGTTCCAGGACTTGGCCGTGGTGCCGCTCCTGGTGCTGATCCCTGCGCTGGGTTCGTCACCCGACCAGTTGCTGACCTCCCTGGGCTGGGCCCTCATCAAGGCTGCTGCGCTCGTGGGCATTCTGCTCACCGGTGGGCAACGGCTGATGCGCTGGTGGCTGACGCTGGTGGCGCGCCGCAAGAGCGAAGAGCTGTTCATGCTCAACCTGCTGCTGATCACGCTGGGCCTGGCCTGGCTGACCGAGCTGGCGGGGCTGAGCCTGGCATTGGGTGCGTTCATTGCTGGCGTGCTGGTGTCCGAGACGGAATACCGCCACCAGGTGGGCACGGACATCCGTCCGTTCCACGACGTGCTGCTGGGCCTGTTCTTCATCACCATCGGGATGATGCTGGATTGGCACATCCTCGTGGACCGCTGGGCGCTGGTGCTGGCGCTGCTCACGGTGCCGCTGCTTCTCAAGCTGACCATCATCCTGGCGCTGGCCCGGGGCATGGGCGCCACCACCGGCGTGGCGCTGCGCACGGGGCTGTATCTGGCGCAGGCGGGCGAGTTCGGCTTTGTGCTGCTCTCGCTCACGCAGAGCAACGGGCTGGTGCAGCCCGCGCTCATGAACCCGATCCTCGCGGCCATGGTGCTGTCGATGCTGGCCACGCCCTTTCTCATCCTGTCCAGCAATCGCATCGTGATGAAGCTGGTGGCCAGCGACTGGCTGCAGCAGTCGCTGCAGATGACCAGCATCGCGCGCAAGTCCATCAACACCAGCAAGCACGTGATCATCTGCGGCTACGGCCGTTGCGGCCAGAACCTGGCACGCATGCTGGAGCATGAGGGCATCCCCTACATGGCGCTCGACCTGGACCCCGACCGCGTGCGCCAGGCGGCCGCGGCCGGCGATTCGGTGGTGTATGGCGACGCCACCCGGCTGCAGGCGCTGATGGCGGCGGGCCTGGTGCGCGCGAGCGCCGTGGCCGTGACCTACATCGATGTACCCGCCGCGCTGAAGGTGCTGGCCAACGCCCGCTCCCACGCGCCCCAGGTGCCGGTCATCGTGCGCACACAGGACGACATGTACCTGGACAAGCTGCAGACGGCGGGCGCCACCGAAGTCGTGCCCGAGGCCATCGAAGGCTCGCTGATGCTGGCCAGCCACGCGCTGGCGCTGGTGGGCGTGCCCATGCGCCGCGTGCTGCGACTGGTCCAAGACCAGCGCGATGCCCGCTACAACCTGCTGCGGGGCTACTTTCACGGCGCGGATGATGACACCGCCCACGAGCGCGACCAGGAGCGCCTGGCCACCCTCAACCTGCCCGCAGGCGCCGCCGCGCTGGGCCGCAGCCTGGGCGAGCTGGCGCTGCCGGCCATGGGCGTCCAGGTCGTCAACCTGCGGCGCGGCACCGGCCACCTGAGCGCGGCCGTGGACGATGCCCAGCTGGCGGCGGGCGACACGCTGGTGCTGTCGGGCCACCCCGCTGCGCTGGCGCTGGCCGAGGACAAGTTGTTGAAAGGGTGATCCCCCGAGCGGCTGCGGGTCGGCCTTTGCTCGGCCGCCCTGGCCTGCGCCACGCCGGTTGCGCAGGCCCGGTGCCAGACAAAAAAGAATGAGAAGAAAATACCGCCCCAGCGCTTGATGGATCTGCGCAAACAGCTCCTATTTTGATAGCGTCTTCAGCAGTTCTGCCGGGCCGGGCCGCCCGAACAGGTAGCCCTGAAACTTCCGGCAGCCGTTGTGCAGCAAAAACTCGCGCTGGCCTTCGGTCTCCACGCCCTCGGCCACCACGTCCAGGCCCAGGCTGTGGGCCAGGGTGATGATGGTGCAGGCGATGGTCGCGTCGTTGGGGTCGGTGAGCACGTCGCGCACGAAGCTTTGGTCGATCTTGAGCTGGTCCAGCGGCAGGCGCTTCAGGTAGCTCAGCGACGAGTAGCCCGTGCCGAAGTCGTCCAGCGAGAAGCGCACCCCGTGCGCGCGCAGCGCCTGCATCTTGAGGATGCTGTCTTCCACGTCATGCAGCAGCAGGCTTTCCGTGAGTTCCAGCTTCAACCGGGCGGGATCCGCCCCGCCATGTTGCAGCGTCCGCAAGACCTCCGAGACAAAGTCCGGCTGGCGGAACTCCTGCGCGCTCACGTTGACCGCCAGGCTCCAGGCCCCCGTACGGGGATCAGCCGCCCACTGGGCGAGCTGGCGGCACGCCTGGGCCAGCACGGCACGCCCCAGCGGCAGGATGAGGCCTGTCTGCTCCGCCATGGGGATGAACTCGCCCGGCGAAACCATGCCGCGCACCGGGTGGTTCCACCGCACCAGCGCCTCGGCCCCCAGCACGGCGCCCGTGTCGTCCACCACGGGCTGGTAGTGCAGCAGGAACTCGTTGCGCGCCAGACCCTGGCGCATGTCCCCCTCCAGCGCCGACCGCGCCGAGGCCGCGGCCTGCATGGCGGGGTCGAAAAAACTCAGCGTGTTGCGGCCCTGCGCCTTGGACTGGTACATGGCCAGGTCGGCGCGCTGGAGCAGTTCCTGGGCCGGCAGCTGCATGTCGCGAAACAGCGCGATGCCGATGCTGGGCGTGCTGTGCACTTCGCTGTCCTGCACCACGAAGGGCTGGTTCAGCATGGCCAGGACCTTCTGCGCCACCGCCTCCGCCTCGGCGGCCGCGACCTGCGGGTCGGCATTCAATCCCTGGAGCACCGCCACGAACTCGTCCCCACCCAGGCGCGCCACGGTGTCAACGGCGCGCACGCTGGCGCTGATGCGCGCACCCACTTGCACCAGCAACCGGTCGCCCCAGTCGTGCCCATGGGTGTCGTTGACGCCCTTGAAGTTGTCCAGGTCCAGGAACAGCAGCGCCCCGTGCTTGCCTTCCCGCGCGCACAGCTGGGCTGCGCGCTCGAGCCGGTCGATCAGCAGCCGCCGGTTGGGCAGGCCGGTGAGTTCGTCGTAGTAGGCCAGGCGCTGGATTTCCGCCTCGGCCAGCTTGCGCTCGGTGATGTCGCGCGCCACGCCCCGGTAACCCGTGAACTGTCCGGCCGCGTCGAAGATGGGCTCGCCGCTGATGGACAGCCAGATGTGCTGCCCGTCGGCCTTTAGCCGCTGCATTTCGAAGTCGTGAAACACTTCGCGCGCCTCCAGCTGCCGGCGGTGTTCCCGCCATTGCCTCTCGGGCACAAAGGTGTCGGGCAGTTCCCAGTGCGTGCGCCCGTAATGTGTTTCGTCAAGCACGCCAGTGGCCCGCGCGGGGTTGCCGTCCAGCCGCACGAAGCGGAACTGCGCGTCTTGCTCCCAGTACCAGTCGGACGATAGGTGCGTGAGGCTGCGCCAGCGGGACTCGCTCAGGCGCAGCGCTTCCAGCGTGCTGAGGTAGTCGGTGACGTCCGTGAACGTGCGGACGCGCCCGCCCTCTTCGAGGGCACGGGTGCGCACCTCGATATAGCGGCCGCTGCGGGTGCGGCGCACATAGGTTTCGGGCACCTGGAGCGCGCTGCCCTGCGCCGTGATCCCGGCGGCGAGGAGTTGGCGGACGTGAGGGTCGAACAGCTCGAACCCCTCGCCGAAATCGCCGCGCTCGGCCTGAAAGCGCACCACGTCCTCGGCATGCGGCTGCGACTCCATCAAGGAGGCCGGGAGTTCCAGAAGCTCCAGGTAGCGGCGGTTGAACACGCGGATCCGCCCTTCGGCGTCCACGTTGGAAATGCCCTGCGGCACGCTGGCCAGCGTGCCCTCCAGCGCGCGGGTCTTTTCGGCCAGCAAGGCGCTGGTGCGCGCAAGCTCGGCCTCGACGGCGCTGCGCGCCAGCTGGGCGCGGCGGGCCATCTCCAGCTGGCCGATGGTGTTCAGCAGCGGCGCAAGAAAGTCCACATCCCCGGCGGAATACCCCTCTGGCCGGTTCGCCAGGCCGACCATGGCCACCAGCTCCCCGCCCGCCTGGATGGGAAGCCCCAGGTAAGTGCGCAAGGGCGGGTGGCCGAGAGGGGTTCCCGCGGCGCGGGCATCGTTGCTGGCGTCGTTGGCGATCACCGGTTCGCCCGAATGCAGGGCGGCACCCACGAGGGAATGCGGGTTGTCAAAGACCATGCCGGCTTCGGCGTGCTGAACGTACCGGGCGCGCGAGGCCTCGTCCCAGCTGATGTCGGTCATGGCGTGCACCCGGAGGTAGGGGTGACCGTCCGGGCCCCGCTGCACCTGCCCCACGATGCCGAAGGCGCTTTCGGTCAGGGACATCAGCGCCTGGAGCAGGGCCTCGAACGCCGCCCGCGGACCCGCGCTGGCAATGAACATGGCCTGGGCCTGCGAGATCGCCTGCAGCAGGCGGTGTTGCCGCGCCAGCAGGGCCTCGGCGGCCTGTTGGCTCCGCAACCACGAGCTGCGCTCCAGGACGGCATCGATCTGCGCGGGAAGCGACAGGAGGTAGTCGCACGCGGGGTCCTGAACGGCGAAGTCAGCAAATCCGTAGCGCATGGCCTGCGCCGCGTGGGTTTCTGCGCCCAGGCGCACCACGATGATGGCCGGCACGCCGCCCAACCACTGCAGCAGGTCAAAGGCCGAACCATCGACCGTGCGCTGGGCCGCGAGCACGATGTCGGGCTTGTGCTGCAGCAGCTGCTCCCGGGCCTGCGCCAGGGAGGTGGCGACCTCCACCCGCCATCCTGACCACGGGTCCGCCAGCGCATGCACCACCTGCTGGGCGTGGTGGGCGTCGCTGTCGATCAGCAAAATGGTGATGGGCATGGCCGATCGGGGTGGGGTGGCGTTGAATGGGCGCCCTGGCCGGCGCCTGTCTTGGCTGAGAACCATTATGAGGCCGCAGAACGGCCTGGAAGCGTCCCCGGCTTTTTGAGTCCACGCCCCGGCGCTGCTCGCAGGACGGCTGGATACACTTGCCTGCCCGGCCGCCATGGCGGACCCGGGTTTGCAGCCTCCGGCCCCTCTTGAGATCGCTCCACACCCATGCAACCACTCAGCGTCAACGAATACCTTCGCCAGCACATCCGCACCGTGCCCGACTGGCCGGCCCCGGGCGTGCAGTTCCGCGACATCACGCCGCTGCTGCAGGACCCCAAGGTGTTTCGCGTGCTGATCGATGCCTTCGTGCACCGCTACATGGACAAGGCGCTGCGCCCGGACGTGGTGGCAGGCCTGGACGCGCGGGGCTTCATCCTGGGTGCCGTGGTCGCCTACGAACTCAATGTCGGGTTCGTGCCGATCCGCAAAAAGGGCAAGCTGCCGTTCACCACGGTGGAGGAAACCTATGAACTGGAGTACGGCAGCGCCACGGTGGAACTGCACACCGATGCCGTGAAGGCCGGCGACCGCGTGCTGCTCATCGACGACCTGATTGCCACCGGCGGCACGATGATGGCGGGCCGCAAGCTGCTGGAGAAGTTGGGGGCCACGGTGACCGAGGGCGCGGCCATCGTCGACCTGCCGGAGCTGGGCGGCTCCGCACGGCTGAGGGAGTCCGGCCTTCCGCTGTACACCCTGGTCGACTTCGCGGGACACTGAGCCCCGTTCGGGCACTGGCCCCACCGCCGCCGCCGGGTGAAGGCAGCGCTCAGCTCAGCTGAGCTCAGCTCAATTCACTTCACTTCAGTTCAATTCGCCGTATTGCGTGCTGCTCAAATCCTGGCCCCGTTCGGCGCCGGGCATCTCGGTGTCTTCGAAACCCGTGGGTGCAGAAGGCGGTAGCAACGGTCCGGACCGAACGGCCACGCCGGGCTTGGCGCCAGCGGGTGCTGCAGACGCCGCACCCGCGGCCGAGGCCAGGGCGCGCTTGAACGCGGCGACTTCGTCCGCCTCGATGGGCTCGTAGCGAGGGGTTGCGCGCGGCGCCGCTGCGGGTGCCACGGCCGGTGGAGCGAGGCTGCCCGACGGCTGCAACAGCGGGTTGCTGAGTGCCGGCTGGAGCGGCGCTGGCGCGGTGGCGGCCGGGGTCAAAGGCGCCGGGCGGGAGGACGCGGCGGCGGGCTGCGGCCGGCGGGCGGCCGCTGGGGCGGCCTGCAGGGACGCCCCGTGGGGTGCAACGCCCTTTTGCGGAATCCCCACCGCCACATGGTCGTTGATCCGCCAGTACACGGCGGTCACGAGAATGTCGTAGCGGGTCTTGGCGGTCTGCGCGATCAGCGCTTCGATCTCGGACAGGCGCACCGTCTCGCCGCCATATTCGCGGGCCAGGTCCATCATCACCAGAAACTGCCGCCCCCGCTGGTCCAGCGACAGCACCTTGAATTTGTAGCTGGCCGACAGCACGCCCGCGCGCACCATGGCATCGCGCACCACGGTATAGAGCAGCTCCCGGCGCTCCATGCGCTCGTTCTTGCGGTTGGCGGCGTGCTCAGGCGGTACGGGCTCCAGCAGCGGCTTGCCCTGGCGTCCGGGAGACAGCGGGACCGTGGCGTCGGCGTTCAACAGGCCGGACGGCTCGGCCATCGGTCGGGGCTTGGGGGGAGCAGGTTTGCGGCTGAACCAACTGAACAGGGACATGGCGTGCTTCCTACGGGACGGCTCCGAAAAAAACCGGAACCAGTGTAGCTCGCCATTGGGCCTTCAAAGCGGGCCAGCACGCCTCGGAAACCCCGATGGCGACCGCCTGTCAGGTGGCAGCAACGCGGCGGCGGCGATTGCCCAGCCGTTTGGCCAGCACGCCACCCGCGGCCATGGCCAGCCCCAGCGCGATGGCCGGCTGGCGGTTGGCGAGTTCCGTGAACCGGATTGCCGGCAGGCTCCACAGCTTGCAGGGGCCGCTGGCCTGCACGGTGGCACTGCGCGTGCGGTGCGAGAAGAACGCACCTTCGCCCACCACCGACCCCGCCCCCACGATCGCCAAGCGCAGGCGCTCTTTTTCGTCCTGGTAGTGAACACTCAGGCTGCCGCTTTCCACCAGGTACAGCGTGCGGTCGGTGGCCCCCTGGTTGAACAGCACTTGCCCGGCCGGCAGCACCACCGGCAAGAGATAGGAAGACAGCACATCCCACTGCGCGGGGGTCAGGGGATTGGTCATGCTGTCGTCTGCGTTGGCCTGGGCGATGGCATCAATCAGCCCCTGGAGATCAACTTTGGAAACGACTGGCGTGGGGAGGTTCATGGTCTGCCGAAAGTACCCCTGTTACAGTTTCGACACAAGCGCTGTTTACGTCCATTTACAAGATAGGCGACAGGCGGCCGCCCCACGCCCATGGCCGGAGGCAGAACCCTCAGGACCCGCCTTATTTGCCAATGCAGAAGCTGGAAAAAATGACCCCCAGCAGGTCGTCCGACGAAAACTCGCCGGTGATGGTGCTGAGCGCGTTCTGCGCCAGCCTGAGTTCCTCGGCGAGCAGATCCAGCGCCGGCCCTTGGGCATCCAGCTGGGCCTCTGCCTCCTGCAGGTGTGCGCCCACGGCCTGCAGGGCCTGCACATGGCGCGCGCGCGCAATGTAGATGCCCTCCGGCGCCGACTGCCAGCCCGCCACCTCCAGCAGGGTGCGCCGCAGCCCGTCCAGCCCCTCGCCTGTGCGGGCAGACAGCCACACGCCGGGCCGCTTGCCGGGCGCGCCGGCCCCGGGAAGCGCCGGCGCGGAAGACACGCCAGCCGCCGGCGCGCTATCGAGCTTGTTCCACACATCGATCACGGGAATCGACGCAGGGAGTTTTTCGGCCAGGGCGCTTTCTATATCGGCGTCTGCTGCTATGTACTCAGGAGCATTTAGACGCTCCAGGTCGTGCAGGAACAGCACGGCATCGGCGCCTGCGATCTCGTCCCACGCGCGGGCGATGCCAATGCGCTCCACCTCGTCGCTGCTGTCCCGCAAGCCCGCGGTGTCGATGATGTGCAGCGGGACCCCTTCAATCTGGATGGTCTGCTGCACCTTGTCGCGGGTGGTGCCGGCAATGGGCGTGACGATGGCCAGCTCCGCCCCGGCCAGCGCGTTGAGCAGCGAACTCTTGCCCGCGTTGGGCTGGCCGGCAATCACGACCTTGATGCCCTCGCGCAGCAAGGCCCCCTGGCGCGCCCGCTGCATCACCCGCCCCAACGAATGCTGCAAATTTGATAGCTGCCCGCGCGCATCTGCCTTGCGCAGGAAGTCGATTTCCTCCTCAGGAAAATCCAGCGTGGCCTCCACCAGCATGCGCAGATGGATGAGGTCGTCGCGCAGGCTGTGGATTTCGGCCGAGAAAGCGCCCGTCAGCGACCGGCTGGCACTGCGGGCCGCAGCCTCGGTGCTCGCGTCGATCAGGTCGGCAATCGCCTCGGCCTGGGCCAGATCGATCTTGTCGTTGAGGAACGCGCGCTCCGTGAACTCGCCCGGTTGCGCCACCCGCAGACCCGGCAGGCACGGCTGGCCCGTGGCCGGATCGGGTGCGGCACCCGCCTCCAGGCAGCGCGCCAGCAGCAGCTGCAGCACCACCGGGCCGCCGTGGGCCTGCAGCTCCAGCACGTCCTCTCCGGTGTAGCTGTGCGGGCCGGGAAAGTACAGCGCCAGGCCCTGATCAATGGCTTGACCGTGGGCATCGCGAAAGGGCAGGTAGGTGGCCTCGCGGGGCTTGAGCGCCCGGCCGCACAGCGCTTGCACTAGGGCGGAGAGCCCCTTCCCCGACACCCGCACGATGCCGACGGCCCCGCGCCCGGGGGCCGTAGCGATGGCAACAATGGGATCGTGGTGGCGGGCGAGCATGGGCGGCAATCGATAGGGGAAAGAGCGCCGAGACTGGCACGGCCCAGGCGCGAGACACTGCGCAAGGGCCGCCCCGCCGCGCTGGTGTCGTCCCCCTTCCTGAATTGCGCAGCAATTCGAGAGAAGGGGGAAGCGGCGCAGCCGCTCAGGGGGATGTCACTTAAAACTCGGCAGATTGAACTGCGGTGGCACGCCCATGCGGGTGTTGATGATCCACTGCTGCGCAATCGACAGGATGTTGTTCGTCAGCCAGTACAGCACCAGGCCGGCGGGGAAGAAGAAGAACATCACGCTGAAGATCAGCGGCATGAACCACATCATCTTGGCCTGCATCGGGTCCGGCGGCGCGGGGTTCAGGGCGGTCTGCAGCAGCGAGCTCGCGGTCATCAGCAAGGGCAGGATGAAATACGGATCGGGCGTGGACAAATCGGTGATCCAGCCGATCCACGGCGCATTGCGCATTTCCACGCTGGACAACAGCACCCAGTACAGCGCAATGAACACGGGAATCTGGATCATGATGGGGAAGCACCCGCCCATGGGGTTGACCTTCTCCTCGCGGTAGATGCGCATCATCTCCTGCTGCATCTGCTGCGGCTTGTCCTTCAGGCGCTCGCGCATCTCCATGATCTTGGGGTTGATGGCCTTCATCTTGGCCATGCTGGCGTAGGCCTTGGCGTTGAGCCAGTAGAACGCGATCTTGAGCAACAGCACCAGCGCCACGATGGACCAGCCCCAGTTGTTCAACAGCTTGTGCAGCTGATCGAGCAGCCAGTACAGCGGCTTGGACAGGATGGTGAGCCAGCCGTAATCCTTGACCAGTTCCAGGCCGGGGTACAGTTTTTCCATCATCGTCTCGACCTGCGGGCCGGCGAACAGGCGCGCGTCCACCGTCTTGGCCGCGCCGGGCTCGATGGTGCCCAGCGAGGTCAGCATGCCCACGGAGTACAGGTTGGTGTCGACCTTGCGGGTGAACAGCTCGCGCTGCACACCATCGGCCAACAGCCAGGCCGTGGCAAAGTAATGCTGCACCATGGCCACGTAGCCGTTGGGCGAATCCTTGGGAATATCGACCTTGCCGTTGTCGATGTCCTTGAACTCGATCTTCTGGTACTTCTTGGCGTCGGTGTAGACCGCGGGGCCGGTGAAGGTGGAATAGAACGACGACTCCCCTGGTGGCTTGTTGCCGTCGCGCACCAGCTGCAGGTACATCTGGGGCGACACAGGCGCGGCCCCGGTGTTGACCACCTCATGCTTCACGGCGATGTCATAGGCGCCGCGCTTGATGGTCCAGGTCTTGGCCAGCTTCAGGCCGCCCTGAACGGGCGACTCGAAGCGGATGCTGATCTCGTCTTCGCCATCCTTGAGCTCGCGGGGGCCGGGCACCACGGTCATCATGGTCTTGTGGGTCGGGAACGCGCCGCCGATCAGACCCGTCTGCGCCACATAGACGCGCTGGGCGCTTTCGTCCAGCAACAGGAAGTTGCGGGCCTTGTCGGCCATGTCCGCGTGCTTGAGCAGTTCTGCATGGGTGAGCGAGCCGCCTTCGCTGTCAAACACCAGGCGGTAGAGGTCGGTCTTGACTTCAATGCGCTCGCGGGCAGCCGGTGCTGCCGCAGCGGGTGCTGGCTGGCCCGGCACGGCGGAGGCGCCCGCCGCTGCCGTCACGGGCGTGCTCGCGGACGGCACGCTGGCAGCCCCCGACGCGCCCGACGCCGCGCCGGAAGCGGCGGGAGCCGTCACGGCCGGCGTGGTGGGAAAGAAGGTGGCCTTGTTGCCGTTGTGCAGCTGCCACTTGTCCCACAGCAAAACCATGGAAAAGCCAAAAATCACCCACAGGATGGTGCGGCGAATGTCGTTCATGAAGACTTCTTTGGTGAGGATGGTTGGGTGTTGGAAGGATGATGAAGCCGCGAGAAAAGCCGCATGCTGCGCGGCAGGTCCTGCGGGACCGGGTCGTGACCCCCGTCACACCAGGGGTGGCAGCGTACCAGCCTGCGCACCGTGAGATAGCTGCCCGCCGCAGCGCCGTGCTGCTCCAGCGCTTGCAGCGAATAGACCGAGCAGGTCGGCTCAAACCGGCACGCCGACCCCAGCCAGGGGCTCAGGAACAGCCGGTAGCCCCGGACCACACCGATCAACAAGCGCTGCATCAGCATGGCATCACCGGCTCTGCTGCGCCCGCTGCGCCGGGTGCGGGAACCTCGGCACCAACGCCCCGAGCTCCAGCGCGTCCTGGTCGCTCTTCCCGCCGCGTGGCATGGCCAAACAGCTGCAGAAGCTCGGCCCGCACGGCCTGCCTGAGCTGGTCGGATGTGGCGCTCACGAACTGCTTGCGGTCAAACGCCGAGCGCAGGCGCACCACGTGGGCCGCCCGCGGAAGCCGCGCTTCGAACGTGGCGCCCACGGTGTAGATCTGCCGCTTGATTGTGTTGCGCGTCACGGCGCGGCGGGCCCAGCGCTTGGGCACCATGGCCCCCAGCCAGACGCCCGGAACGGCAAACAGGGCCTGCGGCCCTTGCACTGATGGCAAGGAGCCGGGCCCTGAAGCTGCGGAATTGGCAGACCCTAGTACCGCAGCGCTGCTGCCGGCATCCAATGCCAGACGATGCAGCGCAAAGTGCGCCGTGCGAGAGACAGTGCCTCCCGCCATGGCCGCCTGGAATTGCGGACGGGTTTTCAGCCGTTGCATGCAGGCACCCCGTTTGGAACCTGGCGGTGCAAACCGGGAGCCGGCCGCAGAACGTGACGGCCTTAGACGGCCAGGCGCTTGCGGCCCTTGGCGCGGCGTGCGTTGATCACAGCGCGGCCGCCGCGGGTCTTCATGCGGACGAGGAAACCGTGGGTGCGCGCGCGGCGCGTCTTGGAGGGCTGGTAAGTACGTTTCATGGTGCTATTCCTTGAGGTTCAGTTCCGGATGCTGCTCTCGAACCCCTGCGACTTGCTGGGCAACGCACCGTGGCAACGGCGCATTTATCGGCATGCAAGGGGCGCAAATTTCGGCGCGCCGGGTCAAATCACCCTGAACACATTCAGGGAAACCCAAAATTATCGCAGGCTTGCCTCACGCTGGCAATGCCTTTCGGCTGGCGGGATAATTTCATTCCGGCGGCCGAGGGTGGCGGCCCAGCGGCTCAGCATGGGGTCAGCAGCCTGTCAAATTGTGGATAACTCCTTGACAAGCTACAATCCGCCGCCCAGCACCGTTCCTCCTATCCACAACAAGAAGCCCCCCTGAAATGACCGAGGAACCCTCCCGCAGCACCCCGCCTTCGCCCGCCTCCGATGCCGGCCAGGGCCTGTGGCAAGCCTGCGTAGAGCAGCTGGCGCAAGACCTCCCCGAGCAGCAGTTCAACACCTGGATCAAACCATTGGTAGCCCAGGTGGCGCCCGACTTTTCCAAGGTGACCGTGCTCGTGGGCAACCGCTTCAAGCTCGACTGGATCCGCGCCCAGTATGCGGGCCGGATCGCCGCGCTGCTGGAAGGTTTGTATGGCCAGCCGGTAATTCTGGAGTTAGCGCTCGCTCAGCGTGAATCCGTTGCCCGTACTTATGTTCGGCCGGCAGCGCCTGAACAAGCGAGTGCGTCTGGCCCGGCGGAGTCCCCCTCAGCCAGCAACGACGATGCCGCGGCTGGCGCGTTTCGCAACCGGCTGAATGCCGCCCTCACTTTCGAGACGCTCGTGGAGGGCACGGCCAACCGCATGGCGCGCTCGGCCGCCATGCACGTGGCGGGCTCGCCCGGCCACCTGTACAACCCGCTCTTTATCTACGGTGGCGTGGGCCTGGGCAAGACCCACCTGGTGCACGCTGTGGGCAACCGCCTGCTGCAGGACAAGCCGGACGCCAAAGTTCTCTACATCCATGCCGAGCAGTTCGTGTCGGATGTGGTTAAGGCC